>Ga0308417_1000015_pt1 | contig 193634 bp, 147 predicted proteins | sample HotsprSampleOS65_FD_203528 | JGI IMG/M metagenome (GOLD analysis project Ga0308417, IMG submission 203528) | Hot spring phototrophic mat microbial communities from Octopus Spring, Yellowstone National Park, Wyoming, United States - 20090730_OS65 ... | reverse complement strand
ATCCGCGTGGCCGAGTCCGGGGCGAACGTCTGCAGGTTCGGGTCGAGCAGGTCCAGTCGCGTGCGGGTCACGGCCTCGAGGAGGTCGACCGGCTCGGCGGCGGAGCCGACCTTCACCTTCTCCGGGAGCAAGAAGTAGGCTTGGTTGCCGTTCGTGTCGGTGCGGCGGACGTGGATCGTGTCGCCTTCCTTCTTTCCGAACTCCAGGACCACCGGCTTGCCCTTCTCCTTCGGCTCGGCCTTCTCGTCGGTCTTGGTATCGGCCTTGTCGTCGGTCTTGTCGCCGGACTTGGGCGACTCGAAGCCGTCGGCCCAGATCTTGACGGTGGCCTTGAGTTCGGGGCCGCTGAAGTTCGCCGGGTTGGCGGCCGGGAACGCCTTGATGGTACGGCGTTCGGTGAGGGCCTCGACGGTCCGCTCGAAGGACGGCACGACGGGTTGCGGGTCACCCGCCTCGGGGCGGCCGTAGAGCTTCCAGCCGGCCAAGGCCCCACCGGTCTTGCGGAGCTTCACTGGTCCCAGGTCGATGCCGTCGACGCGGCCCTTGTCGAAGGCGACGAGGTTGCGGTCGCGCAGGAGGTCGGGGTTGTCTACGACGGCGAGCAGTTCGGCCTTCTCGCCGGCGGTCACCCGGACGGCCCCGGTACGCCCGACCACGCGGACCCACCACTTGCCGGAGGGCACGGAGCCGGGGGCGGTGGTCGGGGTGGGTTCGTCGCGGTTGCCCAGGAAGGCGGTGGTCGTGACCCCGGTGCGGGTCCGCAGTTCCACCCTCACGAGGTCGGGGCTGGCGTCCTCGAGGCCGAGCTTGGCCAGGTCGGGGGCGTCGACGAAGTCGGCGGCGGAGGCGGCCTGCATGCTGGTCAGGAAGGCGAGCAGCGGGCGGACGCCGGTCAGCTTGCCGGGCGGGGCGTTGGGGTCGCCGGCGGGGTCGGCGTCGCCCAACTCGGCGGGGGAGACGAACTTCCAGACGGCCCCGGCCCCGCGGGCCAGGGACAGGGTCTTGCCCCGGGCGGCGATTGTGACGGCGTCCACGTCGTCGCCGGCCCCGCGGGTGTCGGCCGCGAACACGGCCCGGTCGCGGTAGTCGTTGGCCCCCTTGGCGAGGTCGGCCGCCCGGCCGCTGGTGTTCTCCCGGAACAGCGGCTCGACGGAGCTGCGGGGCACGGCCATCGGGCGACCGGGGCGGGCCGAGGTCGTCACGAAGGCCACGCCGCGGCCCCCGCCGGTCGTGACATCCCCGATGTTGATCGTCGAGGACTTGTCGCCGGCCCGCAGCGTGACCCGCAGGCCGGGCGGTTGCAGGCCGTGCGCCGCCGGGTTCGAGGACAAGCCCGTAAAGGCGGTCGGCTTGGCCCTCAGCAGGTTGCTGACGACGTCGTTCACCGCCGCGACGTCCGCCGGGGCCGTCACCGGCTCGACCAGGTTCCACCTGTCCTTGTCGTTGTCGGCCCGAACGATCTTGACCCTGGCCCCGCCCTCGCGCTCGATCTCCAGGGTGTCGACGTCCGCCGGCTTGACGGCGACGAGCTCCTCGGCCAGCAGGTCGGTGGCGGGCTTGTCGTCGCTGAAGGACAGGATGAGCAGCACCACGGCCAGGACGAAGATGGTGCCGAACAGGATCGCGGTGAGTCGGAAGTTCATCGCGGCTGCCTCAGGGTGTCACTGCGGTGTCACTGACATGTACGGGAAGCGCCCGCGGGAATCACGCCCTCCGGTCGCCCGTGGCGCGTCACCGGTTCGCCGGGGCGTGTCAGCGCCGGCGGGTGACCCAGACGCCGGCCCCGAGCCCGACGACGGCGAGCAGGGCCAGCCCCAGCGGCAGGTACTTCAGCCGGGTGTCGTCCACCGCCGAGGGGGCCGGGAAGCGGTACTCGCTGTAGGTCTTCGATTCGATGCCGACGGCGGCCGTCGAGGGCTTCTCCCGCAGCCAGTCGAGCGACATGCCGAGCAGGTCGAACGACAGCGGGGCGGTCTGGGAGCGGCTGCGGCGTGCCACCTCGTCGGAGACGAAGAACGAGCAGCCGAAGACGACGGCCCGGCTGGTCGCCCCCTCGGTGACGATGACAGCCAGGGGCCGACGGGCCCGGCTCAGGCCGCGGGCCTCCTGGGCCTTGACGGTCTGGCTCATCTCCTCGACGACGGCCCGCAGGTCGATCGGTTCCTCGTCCTCGGTCCAGGTCCGGCCGTCGGTCAGCATCAGGTCGGTGGCCTGGAAGCCGGGGGCGGTCGCGAGCGGCTCGACCTCCCGCGGCAGGGTCAGTTGCATCCGGGGCGAGACCTTGATGATCGCCTGCAGGATGGGGTTCTGCTCGGCGGCGGCGCTGAAGGCCGCCAGCACGGCGTCGACGAACGGCATCTGCTGCGACGGGAAGTTGTAGATGAACCGGGTGCCGAGCCGCACGTTCAACTCGGCCAGCAGAGGCTCCAGACCGGTCTTGAGCATCTTGCGGTCGGGTCCGACGTTGGCCCCGGCCAGGACGACGAGCTTCCCCTTTTTCTTGGTGCTGAACATGTAGCGACGCAGGGCGGCCGCTTGCGCGTCGCTGAACGGGGTGGTCGGGTCGGCCACGACGACGATGTCGGCGTCGTCGGGCACGGCCGGGTTGTCCCCCGTGAGCTTGAGCGGCTTGACGGCGAAGTAGGCGTTCTCCAGGTACGACTTGAACCGGGCCGCCGTGCGGACCGACGGCAGGTTCTGACCCGGAGCCGGGTCGAGACTCAACTCGCCGTTGTCCTGGGTGAAGTAGACGACCGGCCGCGTCTCACTGTCGGCCAGGAAGGCGAGTTCCTTGAACAGTCGCGACTCGCCCTGGAAGACGAGTTTGCGGCCCTCGGTCGTGGTGAACTCCCGCGCCGGGATGACGACGTGCCGCTTCTCGTCCTCCCCGGTCGTGAGCAAGACGGCCCCCGGCAGGTCGTCCTCGGAGAAGAGCCGCTGGTTGAGTACCAGGTCCAGTTGGGGGTACTTCTTCTGCAGGGTGACCAGCTCGCTCCGGTTGGTCACCTCGTTGAGGAACCGGACCTTGAGTTTGCCGGCCGCCGCGTCCTCGCAGGCCAGGAGCAGTTGCCGCACGTCGTTGGCCTGACGGTCGCTGGCGTCGGGCACGATGGCGTAGACGTTGACGGTCTCGGACAGGCGGCCGAGGAGCGTGCGGGTGCTGTCCGACAGGGAGTAGAAGCCGGTCGCGGTGGTGTCGAGCTTGTTCGGCACCTTGAGGGCGAAGACGACGTTGGCGGCCAGCAGGGCGACGCCCAGGAGCAGCACGGTGAGGGCGAAGTTGGCCCCGTAGACGAGCTTGCGGACCGGTTGGTTGTGCCGTTCCTCGGCCCGGGCCGGTTGGATGGCCAGGAAGATGAGCCCGGCCCCGGAGACGACCAGGAGCAGGGGGATGAGGACCCAACGAGCTTCTTTGGTCTCGCCGGCATTCAGCCACTTGGTGAGGCTCTCGCTCCAGAGGTAGAAGTAGGAACAGCCGAGGACGACGAGGATCAGCCCGAGCAGGCCGCCGAGGGCCAGGAGCAGGACGCGTCCTTCGAGCCGCTGACCGGCCTCGTCGGGGGCGGGGGAGCGGGTCAGGAGCCAGCCGCCGGCCGCACCGGCCACCAGGGCCGCCGTCAGGCTCGCCAGCCAGCCGAGGTTGTATTGCGTCCGGTGCAGGACTTGGGCCTCCGTCTCGGCCGGGGGCTTGTCCTTGTCCTTGTCGCCGTCTTTCTCGGTCGACCCCGCGAGCGGTTTGTCGGCGGGGGACGGCCCGGGCGGGCGGAACGCCCGGACCGCCAGGTAACCGGTCAGGACCAGAAACAGGACCGCCACGCTGAGCAGGGCCAGTCCGGCGTTGTAGCGGTTGGAGCGGATGTACTCGACCAGCACCTGCCCGGCGGCCGATGGCTCGGGGGGCGGGGTGGGGGTCGGGGTCGCGGTCGCGGTCGCGGTCGCAGTCGGTTCCATGGTGCAACTCGATCGACGGTCGGGCTTGGGTTCCGGTCGGTACGGCCCGGGTTACGGTCGGTACGGCCGGCCCGGGTTACGGTCGGTACGGCCGGGCCTTCAGTTCCACTTGCGGGTTTCGAGTACCTTGACAGACAGGAACAGGCCGAACAACCCGAGCGAGGCGAACAGCAGGCAGTCCCGCAGCGGCAGGCGGCCCTCGAGGGCTTCGATCCACATCGTCACGAAGGACAGCCGGCCGAGGGCGGTCTGCACATACGGGGGCAGCCCGAACGACACCCGCTCCTGTCGGATCAGGAAGCAGAAGAAGAAGAACAGCATGCCGACGAAGGCGAGGACGGCGGCGATGATCTGGTTGCGGGTCAGGCTGGAGAAGAACAGCCCCATGCCGACGAAGGCCAACCCCTGGGCCGCCAGGCACAGGTAGAAGCTGAGCAGCGGCCGGTAGTCGAACGGAACGGGTACTTCCAGTCGCAGGGCGATGAGGAACAGCCCCGAGGGCAGCCAGGTGAGCATGAAGAACAGCCACGTCGCCAGGAACTTGCTGACGATGACCGGCCACTCGTTGACCGGGGCGGTGAGCAGGACTTCCAGGCTGCCGGTCCGCCGCTCCTCGGCCACCAGCCGCATCGTCAGCACCGGGACGAGCAGCAGCAGCGCGATCACCGGGAGGAAGTCGATGAACAAGGCCCCCACGATCGGCTCGGCCAGGGCGACTTCGACCTGACCGGCCCGTTCCAGCCCGTTGACGAAGATGCGGTACTGGTTCCACTGCACCAGCACCATGCCGGCCAGGACCAGATAGCCGATGGGGGAGAAGAAGTACGACGACAGTTCGCGGCGGGTGAGGGTCACGAGCTGGTTGTCCGAGCAGACGCCGAGTGAGACGCCGAGGTAAGTCAGGCCCAGGGCGATGAGGATCAGTCCGCTGGGCACGAGGAACGGTCGCGGGGGCGTGTGGACCGGGTTGGCGAGCAGGGAGGTCGTGACGACGGCCAGCCCGGCGAGGGCGAAGGCGGCGGTGGCGGCCTTGAGCCAGACGGGCGACTGCGGCCGCCAGGCCAGCGCGACCGGGACGGCGAAGGCCAGGCCCCCGAGGACCCGGAAGGCGACCTTCCAGGCGTCGAGCGAACCGTTCGGCAGTCGCAGTGTCGTCGGGCCTTCGTAGAGCAAGGTGGGGAAGGCGGCCCGGCCGATGGCGTAGGCCGTGAGCACCGCCCCGAACGCCCCGAGGCTGAAGGCCACGGTGAAGCCCAGCCCGTCGGAGGTATCGACCTGTCCCAGGAAGGCACACAGGAAGCCCAGGCCGAGCAGGGCCAGGGTCAGGCCGGGGCCGGCGAGCGAGTCCGGCGAGAAGATGCCGAAGACGGCGCTACCGACGCACAGCGTACCGCCCACGGCCAGCAGAAGCAGCACGGCCGCGCTGCGGTACAACTCGTCGGTCTCGTGCCGGCAGAAGGGGATGGCGAAGAGCAGGCTGATGAGTGCCGTGCCGACGCCCCAGGGCAGGAGGTTATAGCCGACCGTCTTCTCGGCCGCGGTGGAGAAGACCGGCCCCGGCACCAGCGACGCCCCCAGGGCGAACAGGAACCAGAACAGGGCGAAGCCGCCGTACATCCGACGGACCTCCTGCTCGCCGTCGGTCACGGCGTGGTAGAGCATCAGGGCCAGGCCGAGGGCGGCGGACATGAACCCCCAGCTCTCGGGAACCCAGCGGGGGCCGAGGGCCCGGGTCGAGATGACCACGACGGCCCCGAGGACCAGCAGGAACAGCCCGCCGAAGCCGACGAGCCGGGCGAAGGTCGGCCCCTCGGCCAGCAGCGCGGAGGGGGGAGTCTCGGGCGGCGGCGGGACGGGGCCACCGAGCGGGACTGCGGCGGGAACCGGGATCGGGTCGCTCGGCCGGGTTTCAGGTGTCGTGGTGCTCATGGTGTCGATCGCGGTGTCGTTCGCGCTATCATCCCGGGGAACCCACGGCCGGAGTAGACCTCGGGCTGAGGCCGACCGGCCGGCCTGAAGACGGGCGTTCTTCGCCCCTACTCGTGCTCGTCACGCCTCGTTACGCCGCCGGGGTCGGGGCCGGTTCGGAGGGGGCCGGTTCGGCCGGGGCCGGGCCGGAACCCGGGGCCGGGACCGGGGCCGCCGGGGCCGCCGCCGGCGCGGAGTCTCGCAGCACCACGGCGGTGAACAGGTCCTCGAGGCTCTCGCGTCGCAGGTCGAGCCGCCGCAACCCCCAGCCGTGGCCGGTCACCCGCCTGGCTAGCTCCTCTCGCAGGTCCTTCCGGTCACGGGTCTTGATCTGGAAGGTGTGCAGGTCGCCCTCGCTCGCCACCGTCTGGACGGCGGCCAGCTCCGGCATCGAGCGGAGGAAGTCGGCGACGGCGGCGGCCGGCCCCCGCACCTCCAGGACCAGGGTCGGTTCGCGGGCGGAGATCGACCGGATGGTGCCGTCGAACTTGATGCGGCCCTGGTTGATGATGATGACCCGCTCGCAGACCTTCTCGACCTCACTGAGGATGTGGGTCGAGAGCAGCACGGTGTGCCGGCCGCCCAACTCCTTGATCGTGTTCAACGTCTCGGCGATCTGCACGGGGTCGAGCCCCGAGGTCGGCTCGTCGAGGATGAGGATGGGCGGGTCGGCGAGGACGGCGTCGGCCAGGCCGACCCGTTGCCGGTAGCCTTTCGAGAGGGTGCCGAGCAGGCGGTTCTGCACCTCGCGGATGCGGCACTTGTCCAGGCAGTAGTCGATCCGGGCGGTGCGGATGTGGCGGTCCACGCCCTTGAGCTTGGCCCGGTACTGCAGGTACTCGCGGACCCGCATCTCCGGGTACAGGGGCACACTCTCGGGCAGATAACCGATCCGCTCGCGGACCTGCATCGACTGGTACATCACGTCGTACCCGGCCAGCCAGGCGTAGCCGCTGGAGGCGGGCAGCCAGGTCGTCAGTATCCGCATGCAGGTCGACTTGCCGGCACCGTTGGGACCGAGGAAGCCGACGAGTTCGCCAGGCTCCACCTGAAAAGACACGTCGTCCAGGGCCAGGACAGGACCGTAGTACTTGGTCAGGCGTTCGACCTTGATCGCGGGCATCACCATGGTGGGGCCGCTCGGGCTTACGGGTCGGACTCAGGAGGCTCACGACGCCGACGGGGTCGTGACGCAGGCAGATGATATGACGACGGCTGCACCCGACAAGTTCGTTCCCACCCCCCGCCCCGCCCGTCAGCCGAACTCCGTCAGCCGAACTCGGCCGCCCAGGCCCCCAGGAAGCGGCACAGTTCCTCGACGCTCGGCTTTCTCTTTTCGACGGTGTGGCCTTTTCCGCCGTGGCCGAAGGCGGACAGCCCTCGTGTGGCCCGCCCGGCTTCGAAGGCGGCGATGTAGCGCCGGACGCACCGGAGTTGGCAGCCGGTGACCCGGGCGACGGCGTCCGCCTTCTCCCCGCGGCCGTGGAGGGCCAGCACCAGGTGCGGCTTGCCCTTGCGGATCGCCCGCGGCTCCGTCAGGAAGCGGTACGGCCGACCGACGAACCGGGCCGCCTGCGGGCTTCCGATCGCCTGAGCCAACGACAGCCCCACCCGCGGGCTGCTCCATACCGTCGCCGTGCGGGGTCGGGCAGCCGGCCGCAAATGGACCGGCGAATCACTCGCCCCGACCGAACGACCGGCGATCCGGCGGTCGAGAGCGGCGACCCCTTCCGCCCCGGTCAGACGCAGCAGGTGATCGACCACCAGGCTCGGGCCGTCGATCACCCGTGCCTCCGGGGTGACCACGGAACGGATGAGTACGCCGAAGTAGGCCGAGCCGTCCCCCAGCGTCAGGTCCAGCCCTTGGAACGAGCCGCCCCGGTAGCGGCCCCCCGTGCCCGTGCGGTGGAAGTACCAGCGGCCGGACTCCCGTTGCAGCGGGTGGCGGTGGGCGTAGGGGTCGGCATGCCGGGGGCCGTGGTAATACACCTCGACTTCCGCGAGCCGGTGGACCGCCCCGTTCACGACGAGGTCCCGGTCGTTGAGCAGCGTGGCCGCGAGGGACTCGAACCACGGGCCGAAGTCGCTTTCGCCCGGGGATGGGCCTGGCCCCGGGCCGCTTAGGCTGGGGAGCGACCAGGGGGACGTTCCGATCGGCGAAAGCGGGCTGACCACGGAGATCCGAGCGGCTGTGGCGGGCGGAGTGTTCAAAAACTGTTCCCGACTCCTGATCCGGGTGTAAGATAACAACAGGCATCGGGTCGAACCTACCTGTAAGCACTCCGGGCCTGCATCCCCAGGTCGGCGCACTCTATCTCCCGAGGAATCGGTTTCATGAGTTCCGAGAACGGCTCTCCGGTCGCCGCCCCGGCGGCCCACGCCACGGGCAACGGCACCAACGGGAACGGACACCCCCGCAAGATCACCCGCCAGGAGGTGGAATCGGTCACCATCCGCTTCGCCGGCGATTCCGGCGACGGCATGCAACTGGCCGGCACCCAGTTCACGAACACGTCGGCCCTGGTCGGCAACGACATCGCCACCTTCCCGGACTTCCCCGCCGAGATCCGCGCCCCGGCCGGCACCCTCGCCGGGGTCTCCGGCTTCCAGGTCCACTTCAGCGCCTCCGAGATCCACACCCCCGGCGACGCCCTCGACGCCCTGGTCGTCATGAACCCCGCCGCCCTGAAGACGAACCTTAAGGACCTGCAGCGGGGCGGCATCCTCATCGTCAATACCGACAACTTCGGCGTCTCGGACCTGGACAAGGCCCGTTACACGAGCAACCCCCTGGAGGACGACAGCCTGAGCGGCTACCGGGTCGTCCGCGTCCCGGTCGCCAAGCTCACCCGTGAGGCCGTCGCCGAGTTCAAGCTCAGTCCCAAGGAAGCCGACCGCTGCAAGAACTTCTTCGCCCTGGGACTGGTGTACTGGCTCTACGAGCGGCCGCTCGACGTGACCCTGAAGTGGATCCGCGAGAAGTTCGCCAAGAACCCGCAGTACGTGAACGCCAACACGGCCGCCCTCAAGGCCGGCTACAACTACGGCGAGACGGTGGAACTGCTGCCGGTGCAGTACCGCGTGGCCAAGGCCAAGATCGCCCCCGGCACCTACCGCAAGGTCACCGGCAACGAGGCGGCCGTCATCGGCTTCACCGCCGCCGCCCTGCTCGCCGGCAAGACCCTGGTCTACGGCAGCTACCCGATCACCCCCGCCAGTTCGATCCTCGAAGGCCTGGCCGAGATGCGGCGGTTCGGCGTCAAGACCTTCCAGGCCGAGGACGAGATCGCCGCCATCGGCATCGCCATCGGGGCCAGCTACGGCGGGGCCATCGGCGTGACCGGCACCAGCGGTCCGGGCGTCTGCCTGAAGAGCGAGGCCATCAACCTGGCCGTCATGGCCGAACTACCGGTCGTCATCGTCAACGTCCAACGGGGCGGCCCGAGCACCGGCCTGCCCACCAAGACCGAACAGTCCGACCTGCTCCAGGCCCTGTTCGGTCGCAACGGGGACAGCCCGGTCGCCGTCGTCGCCCCCCAGTCCCCCACCGACTGCTTCGACATGGCCCTGGAAGCGGTCCGCATCGCCACCCGCTTCATGTGCCCGGTCTTCTACCTGTCTGACGGCTACATCGCCAACGGCTCGGAGCCGTGGCGGATCCCCGACCCGGCGCAGTTGCCCCGCATCGAGATCACCCATGCCACCGCTCCGAACGACGCCGGCTGGACCGGCCCCGGTCACGAGAGCGGCGAAGGCGAACTGGCCAAGGGCGAGGCCAACAAGGCCAGCCCCAGCGGCGGCCGCTTCCTGCCCTACCGCCGCGACAGCCTCCTGTCCCGCCCCTGGGCCGTCCCCGGCACCCCGGGCCTGGAACACCGCATCGGCGGCATCGAGAAGCAGGACGTGACCGGCAACATCAACTACGAGCCGGCCAACCACCAGCACATGACCAACACCCGGGCCCGCAAGATCGAGAACATCGCCGAGACGATCCCCGACCTGGAGGTCAAGGGGTCGCCCGATGCCGAACTGCTCGTCGTCGGCTGGGGCGGCACCTACGGGAGTATCACGACCGCCGTCGAACGCGCCCGCCGCCGCGGCCTCAAGGTCGCCCAGGCCCACTTCCGCTACCTCAACCCCATGCCCAAAAACACCGCCGCCGTGCTCAAGCGGTTCCCCAAGATCCTGGTGCCCGAACTCAACACCGGTCAGCTCCTCTGGCTGCTACGGGCCAAGTACCTGGTCCCCGCCGTCGGGCTGAATAAAGTCCAGGGCAAGCCGTTCCTCGTCTCCGAGATCGAGGACGCCATCGACCGCATGCTGCAGTGAGCCGGGCCTAACCGCCGACCGGCCCGTGACGTGACCCGACCCGGGCCGGTCTTCCCCCCCGTGACCCGATTCCCCCACTGCCTCGTCCGATACCCGACAGCCGATACCCCAAACCCCATTACCCGACCCGACACTCCCCCACCCCCTGAAATACGATCATGGCCGCCACGACCTCCTTACCGACCCTCAAGCCCGACGACTTCAAGACCGATCAGGAAGTGCGTTGGTGCCCCGGCTGCGGCGACTACTCGATCCTGGCCCAGATGAAAAAGGCCCTCGCCTCGCTCGGCGTGCCCCGCGAGAAGATCGCCTTCGTGTCCGGCATCGGTTGCTCGAGCCGGTTCCCGTACTACATGAACACCTACGGGTTCCACACCATCCACGGCCGCGCCCCGACCTTCGCCACCGGGCTGCGGCTCGCCAACCCGGACCTGCAGGTCTGGGTCGTGACCGGCGACGGGGACGGGCTGTCGATCGGCGGCAACCACCTGATCCACGCCCTGCGACGCAACGTTGACATCAAGGTCCTGCTGTTCAACAACGAGATCTACGGCCTCACCAAGGGCCAGTACTCGCCCTCCAGCCGCATCGGCACCGCCAGCAAGACCAGCCCCGGCGGGTCGTTCGAGACCCCCGTGCGGCCGCTGTCCATCGCCCTCGCCGCCGAGGCCACCTTCGTCGCCCGCACCATCGACGTCGATGTCAACCACATGGTCACCACCTTCCAGCGGGCCGCCGCCCACAAAGGCTCCGCCTTCATCGAGATCTACCAGAACTGCAAGATCTTCAACGACGGCGTCTTCGAGTACGCCACCGACAAGAACGTCAAGGCCGACAACATCCTCTACCTGGAGCACGGCAAGCCGATGATCTTCGGCAAGGACCGCAACAAGGGGATCCGACTGAACGGGCTGAAGCCCGAGGTGGTGACGATCGGCAAGGACTGCCAGGTCGATGACCTGCTGACCCACGACGAGGCCGCCGAGGAGCCGACCCTCGCCTACCTGCTCAGCCGCTTCGCCCACGACACCTCGCCGGGTGCCACCAACCCGTTCCCGGAACCGGTCGGCGTCTACCGGGCGATCCGCAAGCCGACCTACGAGGAACTCCTCGACGGCCGCATCGCCGAGGCCATCGCCCGCAAAGGCAAGGGACGGATCGAGGACCTCTTCAAGGCCGAGGACGTGTGGACCGTGGAGTGAGTGAGTGAGTGAGTGAGTGAGTGCGAATGCGAGCGAACGCGGCAAAGCCCGGGGCACGGAACGGCGTACCACAGGCCTCGACCCGGCCAGACCTCGGCCGGGGCTGCCGCTCCGACGGTACGACCGCGCACCTTCGTTCCGCTTGACCCGGACTCCCCTGCCTGGCGATGCGCTGCCCCGTTTGCGACTTCACGAACCCGCCGGGGGTCGATGAGTGCCGGAACTGCCTGACCCCTCTGACCGGACTCGACCTGCCGGTCCCCCACGGTCCGGTCGAGACGAGCTTGTTGACCGACTCGGTCGCGGTGCTCGTGCCGCGGCCGCCGGTCACCATAGCGGCCGATGACACCCTCGGCTCCGCCGTCCGGCTCATGATCGAGCAACGGGTCGGGGCCGTTCTGGTCATCGACCGACGCGGCGACCTGGTCGGCATCCTGACCGAACGGGACTTCCTGGCGAAAGTCGTCGGCGTCGGGGGCTACGAACGGCTGCCCGTCGCCGACTTCATGACCCACTCGCCGGAGACGGTCGCCCCGGACGACCTGCTGGTCACCGTCATCGGCAAGATGGACGGGGGCGGCTACCGGCACCTGCCCGTGGTCGCGGCCGGTAAGCCGGTCGGGGTCGTCTCCGTTCGCGACATCCTGCGTCACCTCACGACCCTGACGGCCGACGGCTAAGCCCGGGGGGCGTCACCGCCACCACCGCGGGCCCCGGGTCACTTCTTGCCGGCCCTGGCGTACAGGTCGGCGACGAAGTCCCAGTTCACTACCGCGAACCACGCCTCGACGTACTTCGCCCGGGCGTTCCGGTACTTCAGGTAGTAGGCGTGTTCCCACACGTCGCAGCCGAGCAAGACCGTCTGGCCGTCGGTCACGGGGTTATCTTGGTTGGCGGTCTTGACGACGGCGAGCGGCTTCTCCTTGCCGACGACGAGCCACGCCCAACCGCTACCGAACTGACCCAGGGCCGCCGCCAAAAACTCCTTCTTGAAGCCGTCCAGGCTCCCGAAACTGGCCTCGATCGCCTGGGCCAACTCGCCCTTGGGACCGTTCCCGCCGGGCCGGGTCATCATCTGCCAGAACCAGGTGTGGTTCAGGTGCCCGCCGCCGTTGTTCCGCACGGCCGTCTGCACCTTCTCGGGCAGCTTCTTGTAATCCCGGACCAGCTCGACGATGTCCTTGCCCAGCCACTCCGGGGCGTCGGCGGCGAGGGCCTTGTTGAGGTTGTCGACATAGGCCTGGTGGTGCCGGCCGTGGTGGATCATCATCGTCTCCGCGTCGATGCTCGGTTCCAGGGCGTCGTAGTCGTAGGGCAGTTTCGGCAGGGTGAACCCCTTGGCAGGCTCCGGGGCCGAACGGGTGACCGCGGGCAGGGCCAGGGCCGCGACCCCGCTGGCTGCGGCACGGAGGACTTCACGGCGGGTCGGCATGGGGAACTCTCCTGGTGACGGGGCGGCACGGGGTGTGGTGTGGTGTGCAAGGTGGAGCCGCCCAGGAAATGGTAGCAAGCCCCGGCCGGGCGGCGAGCCGCCCCCTCACGCCTCGGGCACGATCTCCCGGACGATGATCCCGTCGAGGTACTGGATCCACAGGCGGCGGCGCTCGTCCCAGACCAGACCGGTGAACCCCCGGGGCACGGCCGGGCCGTCGAAGCCGGCGAACCCGCCGTCGGGGCGAGCGAACGGCCTCGCGAACCAGTCGGTGAACCGTTCCCGGAACTGTCGGGCGGCGGCCTTGGCTTGCACCGCGGCCAGTTCGGCGTGCCCCAGCATGTACACCACGAAGGCCAACAGCAGCAGGCCGAAGTACCCGGTATAGAGGCCGAACACGACGAAAAGCCCGGCCACGACCGAGCCGACGCCCACCGCGATCTCCGTGGCCCGAACGCGGTCGGTCCGTGTGGCGAGCAAGGCCCGCAGGACGCGGCCGCCGTCCATCGGGAAGCACGGCAACAGGTTGAAGCCGGCCAGGATCAGGTTGGCCCAGATCACCTTGACGGCGAGCAGTTGCGGCGTCGGCGGTTCATGAACGTTGGCGGCCCAGGGGAAGAACAACACCCCGGCGAACAGGCCCGTGAACAGTGCCCCGGCGATGACCAGGTTGACGGCCGGGCCGGCCAGGGCGATGGCGATCTCGCGGCCGGGCCGCTCGGGGATGCGCTCCAGCGAGGCCATGCCGCCGATCGGGTACAGGGTGATGTCGCGGGTGCCGATGCCGTAGGCCCGCGCCGCCAGGGCGTGGCCCACCTCGTGCAGCACCACACAGGCGAAGACGATGAATACGAACAGGACCTCGAACCCCGCCTCGAGCAGCGTCGCACCGGCCGAGACGGCACTGACCAGGATGAGCAACGGCAGCAACCAGAACGTCCCGTGGACGTACACGTCGATGCCGAAGAACTTGCCGAGTCGCAGGGAGTGGAACACGACCGTTGCCTCCTCGGGTGGCCGAGCGCCGCCCGTGTCACGTCATGGTATTCGATGACCGCCTCGGCCGCCGAGATTCAGCCCCACGGACGCGACGCCGGGTACAAGGAGTCGCCCCGCCGACCGCCACGGTCCCCCGCGCGGCCGACCCGCCCGGTCGCGAGTCGCAAGGACGAGTCTGGGGGACCTAGAAGAACAGGCTCACGATGTTGAAGTAGATGATGATCCCCAGCACGTCGGACAGGGTGGCGATGAACGGGCTGGACATCAGGGCCGGGTCGCCGCCGACCCGCTTGATGAACAGGGGCAACATGGCCCCGATCAAGGCCCCGGTCATGCAGATGCCCATGACGGCGAGGGTGACCGACCAGAGCAGGTCGGCGAACTGTCCCTCGGGGACCTTCTCGAGGATGCCCGCGGGGGTGAGCAGGTACGTTCGGAGGACGGAGAGGATGCCCAGGCCGGCGGCCAGGGCCAGGGCCATGAGCAGCTCCCGCCGCAGCACCCGGAGCCAGTCGGCCACGCGGATCTGGTCGAGGGCCAAGGCCCGGGTAACCAACGTCGAGGCCTGCGACCCGGCATTGCCGCCGACCGACAGGCACAGCGGCACGAAGACCATCAGGAAGGCGACCTTCTCCAGTTCCTCCTCGTAGCGGGCCATGGCGTTGATCGTCAGCATCTGCAGGACGAACAGCAGGGCCAGCCACTTGCCGCGGTTGTACCAGACGGTCCCGAAGCCGGCCTGCAGGTAATTGCCCTCGATCGGCCCGATCGCGGCCTGACGCTGCAAGTCCTCGGTGGCCTCCCGCTGGACCACGTCCAGCACGTCGTCGTGGGTGACGATGCCGAGCAGGCCGAAGTTCTGGTCGACGACCGGGGCGGCGATGAAGTCGTAGCGGGCGAAGAGTTGGGCGACGGCCTCGGCGTCCTGGTCGTACCGCAGGGTGACCAGGTCGGTCTCCATGAGGTCGCGAACCAGGGCGTGCCGCGGGGCCAGGATCAGGTCGCGGAGCGAGATCACGCCCAGCAGCCGCCGCGGCGCGGGGCTGCCGTCCGGGCGGCGGGTGGCGTCGTCGAGGACGTAGACGTAGTAGATCGTCTCGCTGTCGGGGGCCTGGTTGCGGAGCAGGTCGATGGCCTCGGCCGCGGTCACCGTCGCCGGCAGCCAGGCATAGTCGGTCGTCATCAGCGCCCCGACCGTGTTCTCCCCGTAGCTGAATAGCGCCTTGATGTCGCGACGGTCGGCCTCGTCGACCAGCCGCATGATCGATTCGGTCACGCCGGGGGGAAGCCGACGCAGCAGGTCGACCCGGTCGTCGTGCGACATCTTGGACAGCAGTTGCCCCATCTGCGGCCGGGCCTTCTCCACCATCTCCACCTGCAGCCGGGGGGGAAGGTACTCGAAGACCGCGGCCTGCGTGCGGATGTTGGCGGCACTGATCACTTCCCAGATCTGTTCGGGGGTGAAGTCGGCGTCGAGGGTCTCGGCCACCGTGGCCGGGTGCAGCGACTCGCAGAACTCCCGCAAGGCGGCGGTGTTCCGCTCCTCGAGCATCACCTTCACGTCGGGTCCGAAGAGCGGGTGGGGCATTCATCTGGTCCCAGTGCGAGGTTGTCGATCAGTCGTGTCGTTCCCAGGAAGACGGCGACGGCGGCGACGGCCGGCCGGTCCAACCGGGCCAACGGCCGCAGTCGCTCGCGGTCCACGATCCGGGCGTATTCGACCCGCGCGCCGGGAATGGCGGCCAGCTCCGCGGCCAGGGCCGTCTCCAGACGGGCCACGTCGACCTCACCCGCCGCCGCCCGGGCCTTCACGTTCACTAGCGCCCGGTAGATCGCCGGGGCGGCGGCCCGCTCCGCCGGCGACAGGTAACGGTTCCGCGAGCTCAGGGCCAGTCCGTCCGGCTCCCGCACCGTCGGCTCGACCCGTACCTCGACCGGGAAGTTCAGGTCCCGGACCATCTGCCGCACGATCCGCGCCTGCTGGAAGTCTTTGGCCCCGAAGTAGGCCACGTCCGGCCCCACGATGTTGAACAGCTTCGCCACCACCGTGCAGACGCCCCGGAAGTGCCCCGGCCGGCCCGGGCCGCACAGCACCGCATCGAGTTCCTTCACCTCCACCGCCGTCACCGACCCCTCGGGGTACATCTCCTCGACCCCCGGGGCGAACACCAGGTCGGCCCCGGCGGCCGTGCAGACCTCCCGGTCCGCGTCGAGTGTCCGGGGGTAACGGGCGAAGTCCTCCGTCGGCCCGAACTGGGTCGGGTTCACGAACACCGACACCACCACGAACCCGCACGAGGCCCGGGCCGCCCGCACCAGCGCGGCGTGGCCGGCGTGCAAGGCCCCCATCGTGGGGACGAAGCCGATCGACCTCCCCGCGGCCCGGGCGGCCGCCACCGCCGCCCGGACCTCGGCTATGCGCGTGACCACGGGACAGAGCATCGGACGGTCTAACTCCCGGCTGACGCCTGTAGCACCAGGGCGAGGTAGGAGCGGGTCTCCGCGTCGGTCAGTCCGAGTTCGGCCGCGGTGCGGAGCAGCACCGCCTGGGCCGGCCCACACAGCTCCTCGGCGACCACGACCTCCAACTCCACGAACGAGCCGACCCGTTCCACCTCGTCGAAGCACACCTCCAGGCGGAACCCGTCGCGGACGAGCCGGTACACCTCCCGCCGCTTGCGCACCGTGGCCAGCGGGCGGTAGCCCAGCGACCCCAAGAGCCGTTCGGCGGCGGCGGCGACCTCCGCCCCGTCGGCCAGCGGCACCTCGACCTCCGGTCGGGTCTTCGTCCCGGCGTCCCGCCTCGGCCCCTTGAACGTCAGGACATTCCGCGGCCCGCTGCGACGCAGCCGTAAAGCCTCGTCACGGGCCTTCAGGTCCCGGTCCGGGGCCTCGAAGTACAGGTCCGCCTCGCTCCGCTCCTCGACCCGTTCCGCCCCCAGGGCCGTCAGACGGTCTATCACCGCGGCACGGTCGGGGGTGCGGTACCGAACTTCGACTTCCAGCATCGAGCGTTCCTCCGGGCGGCGTGGTGTGTACAATAGTCGCGTGCCTTGAGATGGTCACTAGGCGGTCGCCCGGGAAGGGGGTAGGGACGTGGGCCAACGGGTCACGGTGGCGAGGCCGGCAGACATCCCCGACGGCGGGGCGATCGTCGTCACCCTCGGCAACAAGGACGTGGCGATCTTCAACGTCGCCGGCAGCCTCTACGCCCTCGACGACCGCTGCCCGCACATGGGGGCGTCGCTCTCCGGCGGGCACGTCGAGGACGGCTGCGTCACCTGCCCCTGGCACCACTGGCGGTTCCGCCTCTGCGACGGGGCCTGGGCCGACAGCCCGCGGGTGAAGACCGGCTCCTACCCGGTCCGGGTGGTCGGCGACGAGGTGCAGCTCGAACTGCCGGACCCCCCCGGCCCGGCCGGTTAGGCCCCCGCCGCGACCGGTCGGCCCCGCTCCCCTGCTCGGCCCCTGTGACCCGGACCCGTCACCCGCCCGGAACCAGCAACACCGCCCGGCCGCCGGGACCGACTTGTCCCGGGGTCAGCCCCCGCGTCCGAGGGAACGTCATGGCACGACCGAGACGTTGGCTCCTCGCCGGCCTGCTCGGGTGTCTTGCCGGTGGCGTACCGGTCGTCTGCTCCTGGACGTCGGTAGTGAGCGGTCAGTCGCCGGCGACGCCGCGGCCGGAGCCGGTCGCCGAGACGAGACTGCTGATGGAGGGTCTGGCGGCGGCCAACCTGCGCGGCCTGGCGAGCCTGCTGCGGGAAAAGCCGGCCGAGGCCGAGGCCTGGGCCTTCGCCCGCGGGCAGGCCCTGCTGCTGGCCGAGACGGGCAACCTGCTGCTGCTCCGCCCGCCGCGCACCCCCGCCGCCCAGGACGCTTGGGCCGCCCGGGCCGTCGAGCTGCGCGAGGCCGCCACCTCCCTGGCCCGCCACGCCGCCGCCCGGGATTACGGCCGGTCCCGGGCCGCCCTGGCCGCCGTCGCCAACGCCTGCAACCACTGCCACAGCGGCTTCCGGGTGCCGTTCCGGGCCGACCCCTTCCCGCCCGACTGACCGACCGAGCCAGGCATGTCCGAACCCTCGTCTGCCACCCTGACGCCGGACCTCGTCTTCCGCGAGTACGCCCCGCGGATCTACTCCCTGGCCCGACGCATGCTCGGCAACGACGCCGACGCCGAGGACGTCACCCAGGACGTGCTGCTGCAGGTCGTCCGCAAGCTCGACACCTTCCGCGGCGAGAGCCAACTGAGCACCTGGCTGCACCGCGTCACCGTCAACGCCGCCCTGGCCCACCGGCAGAAGCGGGCCAACCGATATAAATACGAGACGACCGACCTGGACGACGCGGCCCTGGAGGCCGCCCCCGGGGCCGACGTCAAGCGCTGGAACGTACCCCCCGACGGTCCGGTCCTCGCCGCCGAACAGGCCGAACTCATCGAGGACGCCATCCGCGCCCTGCCCGAGCCGTTCCGCGACGTCTACGTCCTGGCCGACGTCGAAGGACTACCCAATGCCGAGATCGGTGAGTTGCTGGGGCTGTCCCTGCCCGCCGTCAAGAGCCGCCTGCACCGCGCCCGGCTGCGCATGCGGGACGCCCTGGCCCCGCACTTCGAGGGAGAACTGGCGTCATGAACTGTGAGGACCTCTTGCGACTGCTCGTCGACTACGTCGCCGGCGAACTGCGGGTCGAACACCGGCACACCGTGGAGGTCCACATGGCCGGCTGCGAACGCTGCCGCGTCGTCGTGCAGACCTATACCCACACCGTCCGGCTGGCCCGTCAACTGCCCCGCTGCGGCCCGCTGCCGCCGGAGGTGGAAGCGCGCCTGCGCCGGGCCTTGGAGCCGGTACTCAACCCGCCGCCCCCCGCCTGATGGCGCGAACCGGTACCGGACGCAGCACGCCGGGCAAGCAGCACGGGGTACAAAAGACACGGGGGACTCACGTCCCCCGCTCGGACACGGCGCGTCCCCCGCTCGGACACGGGGGATCGCGTCCCCCGCTCGGATCGGAATTCGTCACGTCGCGCTCAGACCGCGACGGGTGCCTCGCCCGGCCGACGCGACTGCCGGCGGCCCCGCAGCAGCACGCCCAGGCCCAGCGCCCCGGCCGCCACGCCCAGCACCGCCCCCGGCTCCGGCACCGGCACGATGTTCAGGAACACCGCACCCGAGGCATTACCCGTCAGCGAGAACAGGAAGTCGTTGGCGTTGGCGAAGTTCACCGTCGAGAACCGCGCCTGATCGGTCACGTTCAGGCCGCTCAGGTTCTGACCCGGGAAGCGGGCGATTTGATAGCTGTACGACTGGGCCGGGTCGAACGTCGCCCCCTGAGCGTCGATCCGCACGTTGGCGGTGCTGCCGAAGGTGAAGGTGCCGGAGAAATCGAGGAAGTTGTGGTTGCTCGGGTCGGGGATGGTGCCGACGGAGCTGCCGCCGGTGCCCGACCCGGCCGGGCTGCCCGCGGAACTAATCCGCACGCCGATGGTGCCGCCGTTAGCGATCGCCAGCCCGCCCGCGCCGACCTGCGTGAGGGTGCCGACGCCGCTAAGGTTGCCCGCGCGGATGGTGCCGCCCGATTGGACTTGCACGCCGTTGTTGATGCCGCCCTCACCCCCGAAGGTCCCGGTGCCGCCGACGATCACGCGGCCACCGCTCGAACCGTCGCCGGTCGACTGGGAACTGGCCGAGGCCAGCAGCGTGCCTCCCTGCACCAGCGTGTTACCCGTGTAGGTGTTCAGCGACACGAGTTCCAGTACACCGGTGCCGGTCTTGAGAAGGTCCGTCGTTGCGGGGCCCGAGATGGCCCCGGTCAGTTGAGTCTTATCTTCGGCGTTCCCGACGCCCTTCGTGACGTTGATCTCCCGGACGCGATACTGGCCGGAAACACCCCCGAGGTCGATCGGGTTCTGCCAGACGACCGTGGCGTTGGACTTGGTCGAGCCGAATTTCAAGGCGTAGCCGTCAGTGACGAACAGTTGAGTTCCACTGTTCCAGGTCAGCGTGGCACTGCTACCGCCGATGTTCACCGTCAGCTTTTTGCTGGGGTCAGTCGAGAAAGCCGAGAAGCCACCCGAACCGACATTTGTCGCCGCCGTATCACCGGCGTTGGAGGTCCAATTGATCTGGTTAGCTCCAGTGCCCAGCGCGTTGCTGAACGTGAAGTTGCCGCCGCTGACATCATATTCCAGCACCCCGCCACGGAAACGGATCGTTGCGTTAGTCGGGACGAAGTTCGAGGAGGTCACCCGCAGCGTACCGCCACCGATATTGATGTTTTGAGCCGTGGTGTAGCCGATTTGGTTGCTCGTACCAGTGAGAATGATGAAGCCTTGGCCGCCGGTCGTGAGCGGACTGTTGGAGACATTGGGTGCCACAATACTGTCGGTCATCAGACTGGTCGTGGGATTGACCACGATCAACGCACGCGTGCCCGACGTACCGGTCGAGAACAAACTACCGCCGGTTACGGTCAGATCGCGAGTGCCCGAGAGCATCACCCCGAGCGTATTGATTTGGTTGTCGCTGCCGATGTTGTAGGTTACGCCGTTCACTTGAGGTTCGAACACGACACTCGCCAATTGATTGGCACCGCTGTGGTTCACCGTACCGGCAGAGGTCGGGTTGAAGAGAACGTTCGTTCCTGCTGTAGCGGTACCAAAGTTGCCGCTAAACGCATCAGTCGTAGATGCCACGACTCCGCCGGAGTAATTCGCCCAGCGGCCGATCACGTCGTTGCTCGTCGGCGACGACCGGCTCGTGACAACAGCCCACGGGATCGTGGTGCTGGCAGAAGTCGAGATGACGCCTTGTCGTGTCGTCGGAGCCGTGGTGAAAGTGACGGTGGGCTTGCCACTGTCCCCGACGAAACCGCTGCCGATGTTCTCGAAGAAGTGGTTGCCGCTGGTGTTAAGGCGGGACATGGAGGCAAAGGATATGCTCAGTGAGCCGGAACCGTTTTGTACCGTCCGTACATAAGTATCGCCAGAACCAGACGAGCCTAAGGCACCAGTAATGCCAGAGAAAGTGGTGCCGCCGGTCGCGCCGCGGAACTCGATGGTCGATCCACCGCCGTTCAGGTTGATGGCATTTGACGTCGTCAATCGTTGGCTCGTCGGGTTTCCAGCGGAGTTGTCCAGGACCAGCGTTCCGCCTCGGATCGATGTTACAGAAGTTCCGGTTGTCGCGGCGACTGTGTTTCCGGTAAGCAGTACCGTGGTGCTGCTACCAATGTTCATGACACCGCCGGTATTCCCGGTCGGGCCAGAAAGGGACAGCGAGGTCGCGGAACCATCACCCAGGTTGATCGAGAACGTTCCGAAACCACGAGTATAGAGGCCGTTTGCAGAGGTTGAGCCGGCCGTCAGGCTGCCGCTACCGGTGAGGTTCCAGCCCGTGAACTGGGCATTCCCAGCCATCGACAACTGCGTAATCGTCGTCGAACTGTTCAGGACCGGGTTGTTAATCGTCGTGGTGTTGATCGTGCCCAGGATGTTGAATTGGGCGGTGTCCGCACTGCCGGGGGTGCCGGAGGGGTCCCATCGGGCCGCCGTGGCCCAGTCTGTACCGGTGTTGTTCCACGTGTAGGTCGTCTGCCCCCGTGCGGGGGTTCCGATGGCCAGGACAGCCAGGGTGACCAGGCCGGACAGGAACGGGAATCGGCACATCATGTCGCACGTCCTTCTGACTTCTGATGAACCCCGGGATTACGAATCGACGGTCGATCACGTCGGAAAAGATTAATGTCGGGAACAGTCCAAAAGCCAGTCGATCAGGGGGATTGTGAGCGAATTCATGAACACTTCATACAGTGTTCACCCGTTGTGCGGTTCACGTTCCGCCCGCCTCCTGGGTCGCCGTCGTGAACGGGAGGTGATCCGGGGGTGTCTCGGTCGGATCGGCGAACGGTTCGGGGTTCAGTCTTGGGGCGGGTCGGGTCCGGGGTCGGTGGCGGGGTCGGCGCGTCCCCGTCCGGGGACCCAGAGGCGGTCGGCGCGGCCGTCGTCGTTGGCCACGCGGGCCAGCACGAAGAGGAGGTCGCTGAGGCGGTTGAGGTAGATGAGGACCTGAGGGTTGAGCGGCTCGTGCCGCAGCAGGGTGACGACGGCGCGTTCGGCGCGGCGGCAGACGGTGCGGGCCAGGTGGAGGTAGGCGGCGGCGGGTCGGCCGCCGGGCAAGACGAAGCTCGGCAGCGGCCGGAGCCGCTCGTTGAGCCGGTCGATGGCCTGCTCCAGGCGGGCGACCTGCTCGGGGCTGACGCGCAAGGCCCGGCCGGGCGGCTCGTCGGCGGCCAGGGGCACGCACAGGTCGGCCCCCACGTCGAAGAGGTCGTTCTGCACGCCGCGGAGCAGCTCGACCTCGGGGCCGTCCGGGCAGGCCGAGACGACCAGGCCGAGGGCGGCGTTCAGCTCGTCGACCTCGCCGTAGGCGGTGACGCGGGGGTGGTCCTTGGGCACGCGGGTGCCGTCGCCTAGGCCGGTCTGGCCGGTGTCGCCGGACTTGGTGTAGATGCGGGACAGGAACACCATGGCTCGGGTCGTCCTCGGTCGGGCAGGGGACGACAGATTAGTAGTCGGCCGCGGGCCGGCAACGGCGGACGGGGCGGGGCGGCGGCGCGGCGGGGGACGGGGGCGGGGCGGCGGCGGCGGTACGAAAGTCTAAACCCGGGCGGTCGTCAGGACCGATATAGAGGGCACGGATCGATGATCCGGCTCGCACGGAGGGGAGCATGTCCCGGATTCGCCGCCACCTGTTGCTTCTGGCCGTGGCCGTCCTGCCGGTCGCGTCCACGGGGTGTAACCCGTTCACGCTCGGGCTGCTGACACCGGTGCCGGTGCAGCCGTGGGTCGCCGAGCGGATGGAAGCGAAGTACAACCACAAGAACGATAACCGGGTGCCGATCATGCCGCCGGTCCGGGACGGTTACCCGCCGCCGATCTGCGAGGACCCGCCGAGCGACCAGGAGGTGCTGCGGGCCTTGCCGCGCGTCGCCCGGGGCATCCCGTACATCTACGAGGAGTTCCGCGACGACTACACGATCGTCAAGAACCGGCTGGTGGACAAGATCGACCCGCCGCGGTTCTTCCCGATGGTCGGCCTGGCGCAGCTGCACCACTGCCACTGGGAGTGCGTGGTCTACTACACCGAGACGATCCAGAGCGACTACCCGTTCCCGACGTACACCAAGAAGCAGCGGGTGCAGGTGGTGTACATCGACAAGGACCACTTGCACCTGTACGTCGGCCCCAACCCCGAGGTGCAGAAGCAGGTGACGCAGGAACTGACGAAATACTGAGGCAGCCCCTGAGGCAACCCCTCCGTCGTTCGTGCAGGGCGACCGCGGCACCCGACCCCGCGAGGGGCCGGGTGCTGTGCGTTGTGGGCGGCCGGGATGGGCAGCCGGGATGGGCGACCGGGGTGAGGCGTGGGGGATCAGGCTGTTCCGCTCGATCGGCAATCACTATGATGTCGATAAAGAATCTGTGGAATCGGGGTCTGGGGAAGCGGGGATGGGTCCGCAACAGGCGTCGCGGGAGGAGTTGGCGGAGGCCAACCGCCGGCTGGCCGGGGCCGGGCCACGGGAAATACTGCGCTGGGCGGTCGAGCGGTTCTACCCGCGGCTGCTGATGGCGACCGCCTTCGGGGCGGAGGGCTGCGTCGTCATCCACCTGCTGGCCGAGATCGAGCCGCGGGTGAAGGTCATTAACCTGGAGACCGGCTACCAGTTCCCCGAGACGTTGGAACTACGGGAGCGGATCAAGGCCCGTTACGGCATCGAGGTCGAGTACGTCTACCCGGAGCTGTCGGTGGCCGATTACGAGGCGGAGCACGGCGGGCCGTTGTACGAGCTGCGGCCGGACCAGTGCTGCCACGACCGCAAGGTCCTGCCGCTGCGGCGGGCCTTGGCCCGGCTGGCCCCGCTGGCCTGGATCAGCTCGATCCGCAGGGACCAGACGGCCGACCGCAACCAGGCCGACCTGGTGCAGTGGGACGCGAAGTTCAACCTGGTGAAGGTCAACCCGCTACTGCTGTGGTCGAAGAAGGACGTGTGGGGGTTCATCGTCAGGCACGACGTGCCGTACAACCCGCTGCACGACCGCAACTACCCGAGCATCGGCTGCTGGCCGTGTACCCGACCGGTCCGGCCGGGCGAGGACGACCGGGCCGGCCGCTGGGCCGGCAAGGTGAAAAAGGAGTGCGGCCTGCATGTGATCGAGCAGCAGGACGGCGGCGGGATCTGAGGGCCAGCGCCGGGCAGAAAGCGGCAGGTCCGGGCGGGTCGGTGTCACCGTCGGCGTCGCCCCGCCGGCCCGGCTTCTTGGCCCGACCGGCAAGGACCGAGTGTGGCACCCGATGCTGTTTTCAGCCAAAGCCGAATACGCCTGTGTGGCGATGCTGGAGCTGGCGGCCCATTACGCCGACCCGCGGCCGGTGCAACTCGGCCTGATCGCCGAGAAGCACGGCATCTCCGACCGCTTTCTGGTACAGATCCTGCTCGACCTGAAGCGGGCCGGACTGGTCGAGAGCGTGCGCGGGGCCGCCGGCGGCTACACGCTGTCACGCCGGCCGGAGGAGATCAGCCTCTACGACGTCCTGCGCGTCGTGGACCCGCCGCCGCCCCCCCGGCCGACTTCCCGGCGGAACAAGACCGGCCCGCAGCCGACGGCCTACGTCCGGGCCGTCCGCTCGGTCTGGGACCGGGTCCTGGCCGCCCAGCACGCCGTCCTGCGGGACACCACCCTGGCCGACATCGTCGCGCAAAGCGAAGGACTTCAGTACGTCATCTAACGAGCCTCACCGACCGCTGACGTGCCTCACCGATGGCCCGCCCGGCGGGGTGGTGCGTGCGGGTCACGGCGAGGACCGCGACGCGAGCGGGGGACTGGTTCAGGAAGAATCTCAGGAGGAAAGCGATGGCCGATCTGATCGCTCCCCACGGCGGCGTGCCCGAGCCGGTCAACCGCACGGTCGACAGGCTCGAGCCGCTCGGCACCACGCCGATCCCGGTTTCCGACGCCGACCTGAGTACCCTGTACCGGATCGCCGACGGCGGCCTGTCGCCGCTTGCCGGCCCGATGGTCAGGGACGAGTACGACCGGGTCCTCGAGGAGGAGGTGATCGTCCGTGACGGCAAGAAGTACGCCTGGACGATCCCCCTGGCCTTCCCCGTGGACGAGCGGACGGCCCGGCAACTGCGGACCGGAACCTTACACCCGCTGGTCAGTGAGCGGAACGAGGTCGTCGGCGAGATCCTGGTGCAGGACGTCTTCTTCTGGGACAAGAAGAAGTACAACGCCAGCGTCTACGGCACGCCGCGGGAAGACCACCCCGGGGCCCGCATCGCCAACTGCGACCCGCGGACGTACCTGGTCGGCGGCGACATCCGCGCCCTGCCCCAGCCCCGCAACCCGCACTACGGGGACCTGATCCTCAGCCCGAGGCAGACCCGCGACCTGTTCGCCCGCAAGGGCTTCCAACGGGTCGTCGCCTTCCAGACCCGCAACGCCCTGCACCGGGCCCACGAGTACGCCCTGGTCGTCGGCCTGGAACGGCTGACCCGCGAGGGCTACTTCACCGGGGCGGTACTCAACCCCCTCGTCGGCGAGACCAAAAGCGACGACGTCGACGCCGTCACCCGCATGAAGACCTACCGGGCCTTGATCGACAACAAGGCGCTCGGCCAGGGCGACATCGACGAGGAGCTGTGGCGGCGCGTCGGCCGGCCGTTCAGCGACCACATCCTGCTGCTGGGGCTTGACATCAAGATGTTCTACGCCGGGCCGAAGGAGGCCGTCATGCATGCCATCTACCGGCAGAACTTCGGCTTCACCGACATCATCATCGGCCGCAAGCACGCCGATGCCCCGTTCGACGACAAGACGGAGATCTGGGACGCCCTGGCCGCCCAGCGGAAGTTCGACGAACTCAAGGGGGAGTTGCTCATCAAGCCGGTGAAGGTCGGCTTCGCCGCCTACTACGCCGAACTCGGCCGCGTCGGCCTGGTCGAGGAACACGCCCCCAAGGGCTGGAAGCCGGTCAACATCAGCGGCACCGAACTTCGCGAGAAGCTCAAACGAGGGGAACTGCCCGACCCGGCTATCATGCGGCCCGAGACGGCCCGGGTGCTGGCCGAGAAGTACAGGTCGCAGGGCTGAGCCTGGGTGATCCGCTCCCGGCGGGCGGACGCCGCGCCGCTCGCCCCCAGCCCCACCGGCGGGGAGCGACCGTTGGGCACCGGTACCCCGCCTCGTCGTTCCCCGGCTCATCGCGGTCGGGTCGTCCGTCGCATCACGAGGATCGCACTCGCCGTCATCAGTAGCACCCCGCTGATCGACACGCCGGTCGCGTAGGGGACGAAGAAGTCGAGCCGGTTCAGGCCGCCGAACATCAGGTCGCGGAACAGTTGGAACAGCACCGACCCGGTGTAGCCGATGCCGTCGGCGAGCATGATCGCGAAGACGGCGGTGCCGGTGAAGCGGCTGGCGGCCATCATCCGCTCGAAGAGCACGGCCCCGAACGGGACGTAGGCCAGGTACAGGCCCAGTCCGACCAGGACCATCCACCAGTAGCCGTCCAGGGTGCCGGCCCGGAAGGCGACCGAGGCCAGCCCGATCAGGGCGAACCCGGCGACGATGACCGAATAGACGGCGTAAAGCGCCCGGCGGTGGCTGCGGATGAGGTTCAGGGCGGCCAGGGCCAGGATCACGCCGAGCATCGCCCACAATTCCGTGCGTGTGAAGATCGCCTTCCGGGCACCCAGGCCGAGCGCGTCGAACAACTCGGCCCCGTAGTGGTCGCGGAAGTCGCGTAGGGCGGTCAGGAAGAAGTAGGCCGTTAGGAGCATGCCGTAACCGATGCCGAAGTGGGCGAGGAAGGCCCGCCGCTGCCGGGCGTCCATCGTCACCCGCTCCGAGCGGGCGGCGATGTCGGCGGCCGAGGGGGCCGGCAACTGGTTCAACAACAGCACCGCGATCAGGAACGGCAACAGGAAGACCAAACCGGTCACGGCCGGCATCCAGGCTTCCGGTACACCCCAGGTCGCCATCACGAGGTCGCGGCCCACGTCCCGCGTGGCCGCCCCGGCGATGATGTACGAGCAACTCAGCCCCGCCACCATGACCTCGCTGGCCCGGCGACCCTCCAGGTACCGCAGGCACACCCCCCAGACCATTCCCAGGGGCAAGCCGTTCAGGAACATGCAGACCGGCTTGAGGGACGGGGGCAAAGCCCCGAACAGCAGCAGGGCCAGCTCCGCCCAAACAATCAGACCGATGAGCAGGTACGCCCGCTGCGACGACCGGACCTCCGAACAGACCTTCGTGCCCAGGTACTTCGACAGCGTGTAGCCGATCACCTGCGACACCACACAGGCCGTCTTCAACTCGATCTCCGAGCCGAGGAACTTCGAGCCGGTGAACTTGACGGCGTCGAACGGCTTGCGGAAGGCATACATGCAGAAGTAGGTGCAGAAGGCGACGGCGGCGGCATAGGCCGTCAGGACCGGCAACGGGGCCCGGGCCAGCCACGCCGACAGCCCTCGCGGGGGCGGCCCCGCGGCGGCATCGCAGACGGACGGCGGTGCGGGCGGAGAGGACACGGCACAGTCTTCCAACTCGCCGAACGGATGGGCCAGAAGGGTCGGCTCGGAACCGGAGTGCGGGTCGCTCCCTCTTCGCGACGGGACCGACCGGGACCGGGCCGCCGTCTGGCCGGACGGGACTCCCATTTGGATTACCAGAACCGGCCGCGGCGGGGGTGAATTCCGGGTGAAGAGGCACGCCGCCGGCGGGAGGGTCAGCGGGGAAGGTCAGACCCCGGGGGGATAACACCGCCGTTCGGCCTAGCGTCGATGTGAAGAGGCACGCCGCCAGCGGTGGGGGTAAGCGGGGGGGCAGCGGGAGGGTCAGGCCCCGGCTTCGGCCGACGGTCGCACCGTGATGACGACGTACTTCGAGGTCGGCGTGTTGCTCGTCTCGGCCACGCTGTCGAGGGGCACCAGAACGTTGGCCTCGGGGAAGTAGGTGGCGGCACAGCCGCGGGGGATGTCGTATTCCACCACGGTGAAGTGCGGGGCGGTGCGGGTCTGGCCCCGGAAGTGGCTCACCAGGTCGACCAGGTCGCCGGCCTTCAGGCCCCGTTCCCGCAGGTCCTCGGCGTTGAGCAGCACGACGCGGCGGCCCCGGGTGACGCCCCGGTAGCGGTCGTCCAGGCCGTAGATCGTCGTGTTGAACTGGTCGTGGGAACGGATCGTCATCATGACCAATTGGCCGGGTCCCAGCCGGTTCTCGGGGGCGGGGTTGACGGTGAAGCGGGCCTTGCCGGTGTCGGTGGTGAAGCGCCCCTCGCGGGGGCCGTTGGGCAGGTAGAAGCCGCCGGGCTGCCGCACCCGCCGGTTGTAGTCCGTGAAGCCGGGGATCACCCGCTCGATGCGGTCGCGGATGCGGTCGTAGTCGGCGACGAGGCCGAGCCAGTCGACGGTGCTGCGGCTCCCCAGGGTGGCGACCGCCAGGCGGGCCACGATCATCGGCTCGCTCAGCAGGTGCGGCGAAGCGGGGGTCAGTCGGCCCTGCGACATCTGCACCACGCCCATCGAGTTCTCGGTGGTCACGAACTGCGGCCCGGTGGCCTGTCGGTCGATCTCCGTCCGCCCCAGGCACGGCAAGATGAGGGCGGTCCGGCCGGTCACCAGGTGCGAGCGGTTCAACTTGATCGAGACGTGGGCGGTGAGCCGGCAGTTCCGCAGGGCGGCGGCGGTGGTCACGGTGTCCGGCGTGGCCGACAGGAAGTTCCCGCCCAGGGCGAAGAAGACCTTGGCCCGGCCGTCCCGCATCGCCCGGATCGCCTCGACGGTGTCGTAGCCGGGGTGCCGCGGCGGGTCGAAGCCGAATTCCCGACCCAAGGCGTCCAGGAAGGCGGCCGAGGGCTTCTCATAGATGCCCATCGTGCGGTCGCCCTGGACGTTCGAGTGCCCCCGCACCGGACACAGCCCCGCCCCGGGCTTGCCGACCGCCCCCCGCAGGAGCATCAGGTTCACCAGGTCGCGGATCGTGCCGACGGCGTTGGGGCCCTGGGTCAGTCCCATCGCCCAGCAGGCGATGATCCGTTCGCAAGCGGCCAGTTGCCGGGCCACGTCTTCGACCTGTTCCCGCGGAATGCCGGACTGCCCGGTGACGAAGTCCCAGGACACGCCGTCCAGGTACGACCGCAGCGGCTCGAAGCCCTCGGTCCGCTCGGCGATGAACGTGCGGTCGAGGGCACCGAGGGCGAGGAGGGCCTTCATCAACCCCTGGAGCAGGGCGGCGTCCCCGCCGACCCGGACCCGCAGGTAGGTGTCGGCCAGGGGGGTGGCGAAGCCGAGCAGGCCACCGACCTCTTGGGGGTTACGAAAGGCGAGCAGCCCGGCCTCGGCGAGCGGGTTCACCGCCACGATCCGCGCCCCGTTCCGCTTCGCCTTCTGCAGGGCCGTCAGCATCCGCGGGTGGTTGGTGCCGGGGTTCTGGCCGAGGATCAGGACCAACTGGGCCTTCTCGAAGTCATCGAGTCTGACCGTGCCTTTGCCCAGGCCGAGGGTCGGACCCAGGGCCGAGCCGCTCGACTCGTGACACATGTTCGAGCAATCCGGCAGGTTGTTGGTGCCGAACTGCCGCACGAACAACTGGTAGAGGAAGGCGGCCTCGTTGGAGGTGCGGCCGGAGGTGTAGAAGACGGCCTCGTCGGGCGAGCCGAGGGCGTTCAGCTCGGCGGCGATCAGCCGGAAGGCGTCGTCCCAGGCGATCGGTTCGTAGTGGGTCGCGCCGGTCCTGAGCACCAGCGGTTCAGTCAGCCGCCCCTGCTGGCCGTGCCAGTAGTCCGATTGCCGGGCCAACTCCTCGACGCTCCAGCGGGCGAAGAAGTCGCGGTCGGCCTTGCGGGTGTCGGCCTCCCAGGCGACGGCCTTGGCCCCGTTCTCGCAGAACTCGGCGAAGGAGCGGTCCCCGTCCGGGTCCGGCCAGGCGCAGCTCGGGCAGTCGTAACCGGAGGCCTGGTTGAGCAGGGCCAAGGCCCGGGTGCCCCGCCAGAAGCCGGCCTGTCCCCAGACGTGGGCCATCGACTTCACCACGGCGGTGAGGCCGGCCGCCGCGGTCTTCGGCTCGCCGACGCGGAGCGTGTCCGGCTCCGGGGGGCAGGTTCCGTCGTGGGCGGGTGTGTCGCTCGGTGTCATGGCAAGGTACCCCGGGGAATGTGCATGGGTCGGTCGTCAGGTGGTGGCGGGAAGCAGTTCGAGCAACTCCGCGAAGCCGGACAGGACGCGGTCAGGCCCGGCGGCCGTCGGATCGATCGGACGGTCAGCCCGGGGGCCGCGACAGGTCCGGCAGCAGTTCGAGCAACTCCGCGAAGCCGGACAGGACGCGGTCAGGCCCGGCGGCGACGGCCTGCTCCCATCCCGGGGCCCCGCCGGGCACCAGCCACACCGGCAGTCCTGCGGCCCGGGCGGTCTGCACGTCGACGGCCATGTCGCCGACATAGACGGCCTGGTTGGGGGTCACACCGAGCCGGTCAAGCCCCGCCAGCAGCATGGCCGGGTCCGGCTTGGCACGGTCGTTCACGTCGTCAGGCCCCAGGACGGCAACGAACCGCGGCCCCAGGCCGAGCGCCTCCACCAGTTGCCGGGTGAACTCGACCCGTTTGTTGCTACAGACGGCCATGCGGTAGCCCCGGCGGGCCAGTTCGGCCACGGTCTCGGCGACCCCGGGCATCAGGCGGGTGTCACGGAGCATCGCCGGGCCGTGGTGTTCGCGATAGCGAGCGATCGCCTCCTCGACCGGAGCGACCGGCACCAGCGTTCGCATCAGGTGGGCCAGGCCGTAGCCCACGAAGCGGCGGACCTCGCAGTCGCTCAGAGGGGGCAACCCGTAAGCGGCCCGGACGTGATTGGTGCTGGCGGTGATGGCGGCGAAGCTGTCGGCCAGGGTACCGTCGAAGTCGAAGAGGGCGGCACGCACGGGCATCGGGTCACGGTCCTCGGCGCGAGGCGAAGGCACACGGCGTCATCATACCGTTCGCGGCCGGCGGGACACGGGGGCACTCGGCGGCGGTGACGCGGGGGGCGACCCCGGAGCGACTCCGACTTGACTTCCGCGTGACGGCCGTCGGCTTCCGGTTTATGCTGGAACCAGACGGCTGTCTTTCCCCGGGACCTTCCCGATGCTCGCCTTCCTGCTCGTTGCCGTGGCCGGCTTGAACCCGCCCGCTCTCCCACCGCGGACCGAGCCTGATGCCTGGTCCCGATTGCCCCGCGAGAACCCACCCCTGCCGCGGTGGGCACGGGTCCTGGTCGGTCCCCTGCCGAAGACCACGGCCCGGCTGCTGGAACTGGAGAACCTGCACCGGGCGGAGAACCCCCTCGGGGCGGTCCTAGCCGGCAAGGTTCACTGGGCGGTAGCCGACGCACTCGGTAGTAGCCCCGGTCGGGCCACGGCCGACGCCGACCTGAAACGAGCCGGGGCCGGACGGAACGCCGGGACGGCGGCCGAGAAGCTCGCCGTCGCCTTCGCCCGCAGACTGACCCTCGAGGGCCACGCCATCACGGACCGGGAATTCGCCGCGGTCCTCCAGGCGTTCGGCCCCGAGAAGACGACCGCCCTGGTTCACACGATCGCCTACGCCAACTTCCACAACCGGCTGGTCCTGGGTCTGGGTGCCGCGGGCGATCCGGTGCCGCCGCTCGCGGTGAAGTTCGACGCCGACGGGTTGGCCCGGGTGCCGGTCCCGCCCCGCCCCCCGTGGGACGACCTGAAGACGGTCACGGCCAGAGGCCTGTCGGTGCGGGTAGAGTGGAGCAAGGCCGACGCCGACCAACTCGCCCGGACGGTGGAACTGCAGAAGGAACGCCCCCTACGCATCCCCCTGCCCGACCCCGAGCGACTGGCCGGGCTTGTGGGCCGCGAGAAGGAGCAAGCCGAGCGGATCATCTGGATGACGGTGAGCATGGGGTATCAGCCGCGGCTCACACGGGCCTGGTTCGCGGCCCTGAACGCCTTCTACGAGGAGGCGCAACCCGACCGGGTCTTCACCAACTCGACGTTCTGGGTCGTGACCCGCACGAACGACTGCTTCTACTGAATGGGCCACAGCGAAATGCTGCTCGCGGTCGCGGGCCTGAAGCCGGATGAAGTGAAGGCACTCACGAGGAAGTTGGCGAGCGGGGACTGGTCCGACTTCCCGAAAGCCCAGCAGGCGGCGTTCGGACTGGCCTACAAGCTCAGCCGGGAGCCGGCGGCGGTGACCGAAGAGGACCGGGCGGCCCTCGTCGGTGTCTTCGGCCGGGAACGCACCGTGGACCTGATCTACTACGTCTCGTGGTGCAACTACATGACGCGGGTGGCCGACGCCTTCCAGCTGCCGCTCGAAAAGGAGAACGCCTTCGCCCCGCGTCAGAAGTGACCCCCCGGGTTGATCCCGACGGACGGCCCGGCCCTCATCGGACGAGCCGGGGCCTGTCGGTCGGCTCGTCCCGGAGTGCCGGCCAGAACACCCGCACGCTCGTTCCCCAGCCGGGCGACGACTCGACCTCGACGTGCCCGCCGGCGGCCCGCACCAACTCGCGCACGGTCGCCAGCCCCAGCCCCGTGCCGCGTTCCCCCTTCGTCGTGAAGAACGGGTCGAAGATCCGGCCCAGCACTTCCTGGGTCATCCCCACGCCGGTGTCGGAGACCGTGACGGCGACGAACTCACCCGGGGGTAGGTCGGCGGGCCAACCGGGGCGGCCGGGCGGCACCTGGGCGGCGGCCGTGCGGACGGTCACGGTGCCGACCCCGGCGATGGCGTCACGGGCGTTGACCACGAGGTTGAGCAAGACCCGGTCGAACTGTCCCGGGTCGGCGAGGATGAGCGGTAGCCGGGCCGCCGGCAACACGTCCACGGTGACCCGCTCGCCGACCAGTCGCCGGAGGGTGCGGTGCAGGCCCTGAATGGCCACGTTGGCGTCGAGGGGGCACGGTGCCGGGTCGGTCGGGCGGGCGAACCCCAGGAGTTGGCGGGTCACGCTGGCGGCGGTGTGGGCCGTCTCGGCGATGGTGTCGGCGGCTTCCCGCAGCGGGTCGCCGTCGGGCAACCTGGACCGGATGGCGTCGGCACTCCCGACGATCACCGTCAGCAGGTTACTGAAGTCGTGCGCGACCCCGGCCACCAGACGGCCGACCGTCTCCAGCCGGGCCGCCTCGCGCAAGCGGTCCTCGGCTTCACGCAAGCGGTCCTCGAGCAGACGGTAGCGAACGTCCTCGGGCCGTGGAGTCGGGTGAAGAGAACGGGTCGGCCAGGAGATCACAGGCGGCGTGTCTTGGGCCGTGGCCGGCGGGACTCCTGCGCATGACCGGACCCCAGGAAGCGATGCCTCGAGCGCTTCGAGCCGTCGCTCCTGACGGGCGAGTTGGTCCGTCAACTGCCGCAGGAGTTGCTCGACAGGCACAGCCTCAGCCACGGGACAACCTCCGCTCGCAGGACCGGCGGCCTAACGGCCGCCGCTCACGAGCCCGCAGCGCGAGCAAGGGCACCGCCGCTCACGAGCCCGCAGCGTAAGCAAGGGCAAGGGCACCGCCGCTCACGAGCCCGCAGCGTAAGCAAGGGCAAGGGCACCGCCGCTCACGAGCCCGCAGCGTAAGCAAGGGCAAGGGCACCGCCGCTCACGAGCCCGTAGCGCGAGCAAGGGGGACCGGCGACCGGACGGTTGTTCCGCCCGCCCGGCCGTGATACTCTCGCACCGTTCCTTCCACCTACACCGCACAGGTTCACCCCATGCGCCGGCTCGTTCCTTCCTCCGCACTCGCCCTGTTGCTGGCCGCGTTCCTCCGGCCGGCCCCGGCCGCCGACGACTACACCTACGGCCCCGACTCGGTCCGCCAGCCCGGCGTACCCCAGGGCAAAGTTTCCAAGTACCGCTGGAGCGAAAGCAAAATCTACTCCGGCACCGAGCGGGACTACTGGGTGTACGTACCGGCCCAGTACGACGAGAAGACGCCGGCCTGCGTCATGGTGTTCCAGGACGGCGGCAGCTACGTCGACGAGAAGGGCCAGTTCCGCGTCCCCGTCGTGTTCGACAACCTGATCCACCGCAAGGAAATGCCGGTCACGGTCGGCATCTTCGTCAACCCCGGCAAGTTCCCCGCCCCGGGCAAGGCCGAGAAGGACTGGCGGTCGAACCGCAGCTTCGAGTACGACACCCCCTCGAACCAGTATGCCCGGTTCCTGGAGTCCGAGATCCTCCCGGAGGTGGAGAAGAAGGTCAAGCTGCGGACCGACGCGACCGGTCGTGCCATCTGCGGGATTAGTTCCGGCGGCATCTGCGCCTTCACGGTCGCCTGGGAGCGGCCGGACCTCTTCAGCAAGGTGCTCTCGCACGTCGGCAGCTTCACCAACATCCGCGGCGGCGACGTGTACCCCGGCCTGATCCGCAAGACGGAACGCAAGCCGATCCGGGTGTTCCTGCAGGACGGGTCGGGCGACCTGGACAACCTGCACGGGTCCTGGCCGCTCGCCAACCTCTCGATGGCGGCGGCCCTGCGGTTCATGGACTACGACTACAAGTTCGTGTACGGCGACGGCGGCCACAACGGGAGGCACGGCGGGGTCATCCTGCCGGACGCGCTCCGCTGGCTGTGGCGTGACACGAAGTGACGGATGACAAGGGACGAATTGTGCCGACCCCCGTGAGCGGAGCCGGCGGGCCAAGGAAGTTGCCCCGGAACCGACCCGAATCCACGACGGCAGCCCGGAGCTAACCCGGCCCGGGCTGGGCTAAGCCCGTTCGCCCAGCTCAGATGACGGGAGCGTGACAGGACCGCCACGGGCTGTCAGGGTCTGTCGGCCCTGGGTTCGTCAGTCTTTGGCCTTGGGGATCAGGGGCAAAAGTTCGGGTCCGGACTCCCCGTCGGCCTCGTCCTCCTCTTCGAGGCCGGGCACCGACAGGTCCAAGGTGATGATCGCCTTGGGGTCGGCCTTCGGGTCGTTCTCGACGGTCAGCAGTTGTGAGAAGTCCTTGCCGTCGACGGTGAGGGTGACGCGGTAGGCACCGGCCGGGACCACGCCCCGCGGGCCGCTCAGGTTCCAGGCGAGCCGGTGGAAGCCGACCTCCGCGTTGGCGGTGCGGAACTCGCGGACGACCGTGCCGTTGGCGTCGGTCACCTTGAGCGAGACGGCCTTGGCCGGCTTGGTGAGCAGGTAGTCGAACGACGTGCCGAGGGGCGGGTTCTGGCCGTAGAACTTGCGCACGTCCTTGGAGTAAGGGAACTCGCGGCCGCCCTCGAGCTTCCAGCGGGTCGCCGGGGCGGGGGCGAAGAGGGTGACCGGCTCGGCGAGCGGATCGACGGTCTTTTCGGACTTCCCGACCGTCTCTTTTCTGACCGGGAATTGCCGCAGTGTGTGGACGTTGAGCACCCAGATGCTGCGGCCGTGGGTGGCGACCACGATCTCGGGGGCGGTGGTCGGCTGGGCGATCTCGTGGACGGCGACGGTGGGCAGGTTACTCTTGAGGCTCACCCAACTGCCGCCGCGGTCGAGCGAGGCCCAGATGCCGAATTCGGTGCCGCAGTAGAGTAACTCGGGGTTGGTGTAGTCTTCGCGGAGTACCCGGGTCGAACCGAACGCCGGCAGGTTCGCCGTGATGGGCCTCCACGTCTGGCCGAAGTCTTCGGTGACGAACAGGTACGGCCGGTCGTCGTCGGAGCGGTGGGCGTCGAGGCAGACGTAGCAGCGGCCCTCGGCGGCCCGGCTCGGCTCGATCGAGGCGACCCAGCGTGGCCCGGGCAGGCCGGCGGCCTTGAGCTTCTCCAGCAGGTTCTCCCATTTCTGGCCGCCGTCCCGGGTCACCCACAGGTTGCCGTCGGAGGTGCCGGCCCACAGCAGGTCCGGGTTCTTCGGGCTTTCGGCGACCGAGACGATCGTACCCCGCTTCGAGGCGGTCAGGTCCGGGCTGATCGGCCGCAGGTCTTCGCCCCGCTTGATCGACTTGAAGACGTACTGCGCCCCGCAATAGAAGACCAACGGGTTGTGGCTGGACAGGATGAACGGGGTGTTCCAGTCCCAGCGGAGCGGCTCGCCGGGCTTGACGGGCCGGGCCGAGATGGAGCGGCTCTCGCCGGTGCGGAGGTTCCGCCAGCCCATCGCCCCGCCCTGGCTCTCGGAATAGACGATGTCGGGGTCGATCGGGTCGACGCGGCAGACGAAGCCGTCTCCGCCCCGCAGGAAGATCCAGTCCTCGTTGACCGGTCCGGTGCCGCGCAGGGTCTGGCTGGGGCCGCCCCAACTGCCGTTGTCCTGAAGCCCGCCGTAGACGTTATACGGCTTCTTGTTGTCGACGCAGACGTGGTAGAACTGGCCGAGGGCCAGGATGTTCAGGTGGTCCCAGTTCTCGCCCCGGTCATAAGTGACGTAGAACCCGCCGTCGCAGCCCAGGATCATGTGCCGGCTGTCCTTGGGGTTGATCCACAGGGCGTGGTGGTCCGGGTGGACGCCGCGGGTCGGCGAGGCGGTGAAGCGGGCCCCGCCGTCGGCACTGCGCCACAACTGCAGGTCGCCCAGGACGTACACGACCTTGTCGTCGTTGGGGTCGGTGCGGACCTGGGAGAAGTAGAACGGCCGGGGGTTGAGGCTGTTGACGCGGGTCCACGTCTCGCCGCCGTCGGTACTCTTGAACACCCCGCCGGTGTTAAAGCCGTCCTTGCCCTGGTCCTTCTGGACGTTGGCCTGCTGACCGCCGACGGTGTTGTCGAGCAGGAACGGGCGGGTCCGGTTGGGGCTGCCCCGGCCCAACGGCACTGCCGTGACCTCCACCGTCTCCAGGGCCAGCACGACCTCCAGCTTCGTCTCCTTCTTGTCCTTGTCGACGGCCCGGAAGGTGACCCGGACCGGATCGCCGGCCTTGCGGGGGTCGACGGCCTTGGGCGAGGTACGCAACTCGCCGCGGAACTCGGACCAGTTGGCGACCGCCTTGCCGTCGACGGCAGCGACCTCCATGCCCGGCCGGACGCCGGCCTTCTCGGCGGGGCTGCCCTTGGCGACGCTCTTGACCTTGACGGGCGATTCCGGGTCGGCGACCTCGGGAACGAACCCCGGCATGAGGGTGGGGAACGACTTGCCGGGCGGCGTCTCGACCTTGCGGGCGGCCAGTTTCACCTCGACCGTCAGTTGCTTGTCGCCCCGCTTGAGCGTGAATTTCACGACATCGTCGGGCTTCTTGCGACTCAAGAAGTCGATCATCGCGTCGTAATCGGCGATCTTCTCGCCGTCCAGGGCGGTGATGACGTCGCCTTCCTTGATCCCGGCCTTGCCCGCCGGGGCGTCCTCGGCGACGGCCTCGACCTTGACGCCGCCGCCCTTCTCCGTCTCGCTGGTGATGCCCATGTACACCGTCAGCGGCGGCCGGCCCTTGCCGATGTTCTCGGTGTCGATGATGGCGTACACCAGCCCCTTGGTCTTGCGGGAGTAGTCGAGGCCGATGCGACCGGTGTTGACGGTCGGCAAGCCGGTCTTGGCCTTGTCGCCGGAGAGCTTCTTCCACGTCTTGCCGCCGTCGGTGCTCTTGAACAGCCCGCCGCCCGGGCCGTAGGTGATCTCGGGGCCGTACTGGTCCGGGCTGTACCACTCGCTGCTCGGTCCGTACTGCCCGTCGAAGCCGTCCCGCTTGCGTCCCCACATCCCCACCAGTAGCGTGTTCGGGTCGAACGGGTCGAGCCGCAGGTCGATCACGCCGGTCTTGTCGTCGACGTAGAGGACCTTCTTCCAGGTCCGGCCGCCGTCCTCGGTCTTGAACAGCCCGCGCTCCGGGTTGGGGCCGTACACCCGTCCCATGGCCCCGACGTAGACGATGTTGGGGTCCTTGGGGTGGATGACGATCTTGCCGATCGAGAACGACTCCTTCAGGCCCATGTGCGTCCACGTCTTGCCACCGTCGGTGCTCTTGTAAACGCCGTCGCCATAGGAGACGGAGTTGCGCGGGTTGTTCTCCCCGGTACCGACCCAGACGATGTTCGGGTCGCTGGGAGCGACGGCCACGTCCCCGATCGAGACGGTCGCCTCCCGGTCGAAAAGGTGGGTGAACGTCGTGCCGCTGTTGGTCGTCTTGAGCAACCCGCCGGAAGCGGTCGCGACGTAATAGGTGGTCGGGTCACTCTCCACGACCGCGATGGCGGTGATGCGGCCGCCCATGTTCGCCGGGCCGATACACCGCCAGGTCATCTTCTTGACGGCGGCGTCGACCAGGCCGCCGGGCCGCGGCGAGGACGGCGTGACCCGGTTCTTCAACTCCTGAAGCTTCTGGGTCAGCTCCGCGATCTGCTTCTCGACGGCGGCGATTTCCTTCTTCACGTCGTCCGGGTCATCGGGCCGGGCCGCGGCCGGGAGGACCAGGAGCAGCAACGTAAGCAGGCCGAAGGCCAGACGGCGGCTGGCACGGGAACGGGTCGGGATGCAGCGCACGGGTGGGACTCGCAGGGAGGACTCGGTCAGGACGGGGGCGAACGGTACAGATTACCCGGTATGCCGATTTTAGCCGGAAAGCGAACTTCATTCCACCGTCCGGCCATGAGTTACGGCAAGCGACAGGGCAATCGTGCGGGTTTTACGGCCGTGACCAAGGGATCCGACGAGCCGTGACCGGGGATTCGACGAGCCGTGACCGCCTCGGCCCCGGAAGCATCCCTGTCAATCCGTCATCCCGACCCGCCCGGGGCCACGCAATCCTGACAGGAGGCGACCGAAGCCGTCGCCCGATTCCTGACACAACCGATTGGGTGACAGCCGGTTGCGATTCTTCCCGTGGCGGGGCACGGATGTTGCAGTCGGTCCCGGCGCTTCGTAGCGAGCGTCAGTGAGGAGTGACGATGGCAATCAACCTGAGACCGCTCGGCGACCGGATCATCGTCCGCCGCGAACCGGCCGACGACAAGACGGCCGGCGGCATCATTCTGCCCGACACGGCCAAGAACAAGCCGCAACGCGGCACCGTACTGGCGGTCGGTCCCGGCAAGCTGAAGAAGGACGGCACGCGGACCACGATGCAACTGAAGGTCGGTGACAAGGTACTCTTCACCTCCTGGGCCGGGGATGCCTTCCAGGAGCGTCACAACAAGGCGGAAGGCGAGATCCTCGTCATGCACGAGTCCGACGTGATGTGCGTGATCTCGTGAACGCAGGCCCGCCGTCGCTGGTCCGCCGTCTTGGTGTTTCCCGCCAGACCCGCGCGGCACCGTCATCCCGCCGCGGGCACGACACCCCGCAGACGAACCGGAGGCAGCACAGGACCCGACCGAACCCGGAAACCGACCGAACCCGGAAACCGACCCAAGACTCGAATCGTTGAACTTCAAACGAGGAACCCATGGCCGCTAAGCAGATCGCGTTCGACCAGGAAGCCCGCGAGGCGATTAAGCGTGGGATCAGCAAACTCGCCCGCGCGGTCAAGACGACGCTCGGGCCCAAGGGCCGGAACGTCATCATCCAGAAGTCGTTCGGCAGCCCGACGGTGACCAAGGACGGCGTCACCGTGGCCAAGGAGATCCAACTGCCCGACCACTACGAGAACATGGGGGCGAGCATGGTCAAGGAGGTCGCCAGCAAGACCTCCGACGTGGCCGGTGACGGCACGACGACGGCGACCGTCCTGGCCGAGGCGATCTTCAACGAAGGGCTCAAGGCCGTGGTCGCCGGCACCAACCCCATGCTCATGAAGCGGGGCATCGAGCGGGCCGTCGAGGACGTCGTCGCCGCCATCAAGAAGATGAGTATCCCGGTCTCCGACGAGAAGGACCGTAGCAAGGAGCGGCAGAACCTCGAGCACGTCGCCACCGTGGCCGCCAACGGCGACGCCGTCATCGGCAAGATCATCGCCGACGCCATGTTCAAGGTCGGCAAGGAAGGCGTCATCACCGTCGAAGAGGCCAAGACGATCACGACCAGCCACGAGTTCGTCGAGGGCATGCAGTTCGACCGGGGTTACCTGTCCCCGTACTTCGTGAACAAGCCCGAGAGCATGGAGTGCGAACTCGACGACGCCTACGTGCTCGTCTACGAGAAGAAGATCTCGAGCAGCCGTGACCTCATTCCGATCCTCGAAGAGGTCGTCAAGCAGCGCAAGCCGCTCCTCATCATCGCCGAGGAGGTCGAAGGCGAGGCCCTGGCCACCCTGGTCGTCAACGTCATCCAGACCCGCGGACAGTTCCAGGTCTGCGCCGTCAAGGCACCGGGCTACGGCGACCGCCGCAAGGCCATGCTCCAGGACATCGCCATCCTGACCGGCGGCACGGCGATCTTCGAGGACCTCGGCATCAAGCTCGAGGCCGTCACCCTCGACCAGCTCGGCCGGGCCAAGAAGATCAAGGTCGACAAGGACAACACCACCATCATCGAAGGCTACGGCAAGAAGGAAGACATCAAGGCCCGCATCGCCAGCATCCAGAAGGAACTGGAGAAGAGCACCAGCGACTACGACAAGGAGAAGCTCTCCGAGCGGATCGCCAAGCTGTCCGGCGGCGTGGCCAAGATCAACGTCGGCGGGGCCACCGAGAGCGAGGTCAAGGAGAAGAAGATGCGGGTCGAGGACGCCATGCACGCGACCAAGGCCGCGCACCAGGAAGGCATCCTGCCCGGCGGCGGCGTCGCCCTGCTGCGGGCCAGCGCCAGCCTGACGCCCCCCTCCGACCTGACCACCGACGAGGAAGTCGGCTACAAGATCATCCTGCGGGCCTGTAAGGCCCCCATCCGCCAGATCGTCGAGAACGCCGGCGAGGACGGCAACGTCGTCGCCAGCAGGATCCTCGAACAGTACAAGGACACCAACTGGGGCTACGACGCCCGGGCCGGCGAGTACTGCAACATGATCGAAAAGGGCATCATCGACCCGACCAAGGTCGTCCGCTCGGCCCTGCAGAACGCCGCCAGCGTCGCCACCCTACTGCTCACCTCCGACGCCCTGATCGCCGAGGAGCAGAAGAAGGACGACAAGAAGGCGGCCAACAGCGGCTCCGGCGGTTACGACGACCTGTACTGATCCGGTCCGTCCGCCCGAGACGCGCAGAAGGATAGTCAATCGGAAGACGCAAAAGCGGCGGCCCACCGGCCGCCGCTTCCTCTTTCGGCCCCGCTCGCACGGCACCCGCCGCTGACTCGCAACACCCCCCGCCCGCGGCCGACTCACGGCTCAACTCCGACGCCGCAACGAGTCACTCCTCGGGCACGGCACTCCTCGGGCACGGCACTCCTCGGGTACGTCACTCCTCGGGCACGGCCAACTCGTTCACCACGACCTCAACGCCGGCCGTCGATTCGGCCAGGGCCACCGCCACCGACCGCCTCGGCGCGTCCGCCACCACCCCACGCAGCCGCACCGTCGAACCTTCTCCGATCACCACGATCTCCTGACCGCTCAAGCGTCGGTCGGTCGCGATCCGGGCGCGGACCGCGTCGGCGGGTTGGGTCGGCAGCTCCCGGCGCAGGGCGTCCACCGGGGCGGCCAGGTTCACGTTCGGGGGCAGGGCCTTGCGCAGCTTCGCGCCGGCGAGCCGGGCCACCGCCGCCAGTCTGTCCCCGTCCGACGCCTGGAAACGGGTGCCGACCAGGACGACGAACAGGGCGAGCAGGATGAGGAAGGCCACGAACTGTCGCATGGTCACACCGGACCGGGTTGCTCCGCCCGAGCGGCTTGCTCCGCCCGAGCGGGTTGCTCCGCCGCACCGCATCGATCGCTTGACCGGCCCGCGTCCGCCCCGGCGGGTTCCGGGTCACGACCAGAAGAATCGCAGTTGTTCAAATCTGCCACACGAAGCGGTCCTGATCCAGTTTCGCTGCCCGGCGGAGCCGAGGTGTGTCGCGCCCCCGGAGGGAATTTCCCCCCAGAAGGAATTTCCCAGCCCGGTTCGCTTCCGGGCGGTCCCGCACCGCACTACAATCGACAGGGGTGGCAGCCAGCGGAACCCCCCACGCCATCACGATCGCAGGTCAGCAGACGACCTCACGGGAGGACACACGCATGACACGGACGATCGGCTCAGTCGTCACGACACTCCTCGGGACGCTCGCACTCGTCGGTCCGGCGGCGGCCGCGGACAACAACCTCGGAACAACCGACGACCGGGGTGGCTTCACGATGACCCTCGCGGGCCGGGGCACGGCAGCCCAGGCCGCCTCCGACGACACCGAACTCGCCTGTTGCTACCGCCGCTTCTATGGCGGCTACTACGCCGGTTACACCGTCGGCTACTCGTACCCCGTGTTCTACGGCGGGTACAACTACGGCTGCGGCGGCTTCGGCTGTGGCTACTACGGTGTCAGCTTCTATCGCCCGATCTACACGGTGACCTACCCGGTGTACTACCGCGGGTTCTACGGCTGCTGTGGCCGGGGCTTCGGCTTCTTCGGCATCAGCGGGACTCAGCAGGATGCCTCGGCACCGGTCATCTCCTTGGCGACGTCCGCGGGGAAACACAACCCGGCCGTGAAACCGACCGACACGACCACCTCGTCACGGCCGACAGAGGGCGGGTTCCGCTACGACGGCGGCCCGGCCGACCCGGTGCCACTGCCCAAGCCGGATGCCACCCCCGCACCGTCAAGCTCCTCACCGACCGGGCTACCGGTCTCCCTCACTCCCTCGAAGTCGAAGCCCGCCCGCTATACCTACAAGGCTTACGGCGAGAAGTGATCGTCGGCCGTGGCGGCCTCGGAAGGTGGGTTCTTGGGGCGGCGGCCGTCCGGTCGCCGCCTCTCGTTTCGTTCCGTCAGATCACTTAGCCGGATCGCTTAGTCGGACGGTCCGTTCAGCCGGACGGTCCGTTCAGTCGGCCGGTCCGGCTTCCGCGGTCGCGCCGGCGATCGTCGCCAACCGGTAGAAGACCCCCGGTGTGGTCTGCGGGGTGAAGAGCCGTACCGACCCGTCGCAGAGGGAGAAGTTCGCTCCCATCGGGAAGAAGCCGCCGAACTGCCCGCCGGAGCCGATCAGGGGCCTGGCCCCGGCCGCGTCGTCGACGCCCCGCACGGTCGAGGGACCGCCCCGCAGCCACGGTCCGGGGGCGTCGGCCGTCTCGCCGATCAGCAGGGTCTGGCTCAGGCCGTCCGTGATCCTCTCGAACGGGGTCGGCCCCTCGTAGCGGAAAGGACCGGCCCGCGGCGGCGTCGGGACACCCTCCCGAAGCACGAGGCTAGCGGCGTCGTTGCCCAGCCCCGCGACACCGACGTAACAGGTGGGGGCGGGCGTGTCGGCCTCCAGAGGCGGGGGATTCTCCGGGCACAGGAAGATGGCCAGGGCGGCGCGGGCCACCTGCTGGTTCGCCTCGTCGTTCCAGGGGCGATCCGGTCGCACGGTCCGGACCAACTCCTCGGTCGTGAACTTCCGGTCGGCGAGCCAGGGGAGCACGGCCACGGCCCAACTCAGGCGGTTCTCCGGGACCACCCCCGGCAGAGGGACCGTCCCCGCAGGCACCTCGTGCGGCAACAGGCGGGCGGCCTGACCGGGATCGGGTCGGGCGTGGTGGGCCGCGAAGAACGACAACTGGGCGAGGTTGAACTGCGACTGCTTCAGGTGGGCGTTCAGTCGGTACGTCTGCAGCAGCGTGATCAGAAGCCCGAACGCGGCGAACCCGAGCAGGACCACCGTGACGACGACGAGGCGACGGAACATCGGCTACCCGGAAAGCCAAGCCTCACGCGGCCGGACACGGGCCGACCACCGGCCGAACCGGCACAGGCCCGCTGCGCAATGACGCCAGCCCAGACCCGATGCGGACCGACCCGAGCCGGCAAAACCTCGGCCCCGGTGCGAACCGATCCCGGCCGGGACCGTGTCCGGCGGGCGAGAGGTTTTACCCCGTGCCGCGGCCCCGCGTGTGACCCGGTCCCGCCCGGAAGGCTCTCAGATGATCTCCTTGATCACGTTGCCGTGGTCGATGTCGAGCCGCTTGCGGCCGGGGATTTCGAGCTTGCGGCTGTCCAGGCCGAGTTGGTGCAGGATGGTGGCGTGGACGTCGGTGACGTAGTGCCGGTGTTCGACGGCGTGGAAGCCGATCTCGTCGGTCGCCCCGTGGGCGATGCCGCCCTTGATGCCGCCGCCGGCCAGCCACACGCTGAAGCCGTAGATGTGGTGGTCGCGGCCGTCGCTGCCCTGGCTGCCCGGGGTACGGCCGAACTCGGTGGCGAACACCACGATCGTCTCCTTGAGAAGCCCGGTGCGTTTCAGGTCCTTGAGCAGCCCGGCGATGGGCTTGTCGACCGCGAGGCAGTTGCGTTCGTGGTTCGCTTTCAGGCCGCCGTGGGCGTCCCAGACGCCGGCCCCACCGGCCCCGTGCTGGATCTGGATGAAGCGGACCCCGCGCTCGACCAGGCGGCGGGCCGCCAGCAGTTGCATGCCGAACGGCCGCGTCTCGGGTCGGTCCAGGCCGTAGAGTTTCTTCGTCTCTTCGCTCTCCCGCGAGAAGTCGAGTACCTCGGGCAGGGACTTCTGCATGCGGAAGGCGAGTTCGTAGCTCCTGATGCGGGCCTCCAGTGCCGGGTCGTGGGGGTAGTCCACGGCCCGGATCCGGTTGAGCCGGGCCGTCAGCTCGAAGCCGCGACGCTGCTCCTCGGGCCGCACCGGGAGTTCCGGCTTGCCGTAGTCGAGCGGGTTGGCCGGATCGACGCGGATCGGCACGGCGTCGTGGGCCGGGCCGAGGTAGTGGCCGTCCTTCAGGTTCCAGTACTCGCGGTTGCCCATGCTGATGAACTGGGGCAGGTTCTCGTTGAGCGTGCCCAGGCCATAGTGGACCCAGGCCCCGAGGGTGGGGAACTCGCCGTCGAGCATGTGGCGGCCGGTGTGGAACTGCGTCTGCGCCCCGTGGTTGTCGTCGGTCGTCCACATCGAGCGGATGACGGCGATGTCGTCGATGCAGCTGGCGATGTGCGGCAGCCAGTCAGACACCTCGATGCCGGACTGGCCGTGCTTCCTGAAGCCGACCTGCAGCGGGAAGAGCTTGTTCCGCTGCTGGCCGTTGGCGTCGTTGAGCACCGTGACGCGGGCGATCTTGAGCTTCTCGGGGTTTTGAACATCTTTATACGGCGTCTCGGAGATCGTCTTACCGCCGTACTTCGTGAGCATCGGCTTGGGGTCGAACGTCTCCAGGTGTGACACGCCGCCGTTCATGAACAGCCAGATGACGGACTTGGCCTTGGGCGGGAAGTGCGGCTTGCCGTCCGGCGGGGACCACGAACCCGGCCCCGTGGAGGAGGCGAAGCCGTCGCGGTGGAGCATGGCGGCCAGGGCCAGGCCGGTGAAGCCCATGCCCAGGTCGGCGAGGAACGCCCGGCGGTGGGTGCCCCGGCAGGCCGGAGTGCGATCGCTGCGGTTCACGGTCACGGTTCACCTCACGGTCACGAAGTCGTTGTGGTTGATGAGGGCCTGCACCACCTGGAGGCGGGCCCGCTTGGTCCTGTCCGGCTCCTTGAGGTCGTTGAGCGTGCCGCGTAGTTCGGCCAGGGCGTCCAGGCAGGCGACCAGTTCGTCGTGTCTGGGCGGGGTGCCCAGGATCATCTCGAAGGCGGCCGTGACGAAGGGGGCGTCGCCGGCGTCCTTCCACTCGGCGTTCAGCCGGTCGTTGATCTTGGTGGCGGCGGTCATCGCCAGCTTGCTGTTCCACAGGGCCAGGGCTTGCTGCGGGATAATGCTCTCGGTCCGCCGGTAGCATTCGAGCACGTTGGCGTTGTCGAAGACCTCGAGGAACTTGTTGTGTTCGTTGTGGGAGTTGAAGAAGTACAGGGAGCGGCGGCGGCTGGCCTCTTGTTGGGCCGGCGGGACGGGCGGGCCGCCGCGGGTCAGGTCGAGTTCGCCGGCCAGGTGCAGCAGGCTGTCGCGGACGACCTGGGCTTCCATCCGCACCGGGTTCATCCGCCACAGGTAGCGGTTCTCGCCGTCGCGTTTGACGTTGGCCTCGGCCCCGGCGGCGGACGACGAGAGCCGATAGACCCGGCTCGTGACCAGGACCCTGTGCAGGTGCTTGAGGCTCCAGCCGTGGTCCATAAACTCGGCGGCGAGCCAATCGAGTAGCTCGGGGTGGCTCGGGGGTTGGCCGCGGCGGCCGAACTCGAAGATCGTCGGGACCAGCGGCTGGCCGAAGTGCCGCATCCAGACGTGGTTGACGGCCACGCGGGCGGTCAGGGGGTTCTTCACGTCCGTCATCCACTTGGCCAGGGCGGTGCGGCGGCCGGTGCTGACGGCGGGCAGCGGCTTGGCGTCCGGGGCGGTGTCGAGGTTCGATTCCTTGGTCTTGACGGTGCCGCGGAATTGCGGCGGGGCCTTGGCCGGGTCGGCGAGGGCGGCCTCGAGGGCGGCCTTCTCCTGCTCGGCGGCGACGAGGGCGGCCCGTGCCGGGGCGGCGAGCCAGCGCAGGAAGCTGGCGCGGTCGGCCAGCGCCGCTTCCAGCCCACGCAGACGGTCCTGCGCGGCGGCGAGCCGGGCCCCGACCGCCTGGCGGTACGTCTCGGCGATCGCCGGGTTGCGCAGCGGCTGGTAGGCCTCGACAGGCAGTGACACGGGCACGATCTTCAGGCCGTCCGGGGCCAGGAACGCGGGCAGGCCCGGGGTGACGACGCGGTTCTTGTCGGGGTTCCGCTCGTCGCCGCGGATGTGGAACGGCGTCGGGGCGTCCGGGTTGGCGTCGAAGGCCCGCGGGATGCCGTTCTTCATCACGTCCGGCTCCCCGGGCACCAGGTCGGTGCGGAGTTGGTACGGCTCGAAGATGGCCCGGAAGGCGTAGTAGTCGGTCTGCTTGAACGGGTCGTACTTGTGGTCGTGGCACTTGCCGCAGTTGAGGGTCAGGCCCAGGAAGCCCTTACCGGTGTGTTCGATCACCTCGTCGAGCCAGGTGGTGCGGTTGAACAGGAAGTACGGCCGGGCCAGATAGCCGGTGGCCCGGAGCTTCCGCGGGTCGGTGGGATAGAGTTCGTCGGCGGCGAGCATCTGCCGGATCATCTCGTCGTAGCCGGTGTCGGCATTGAAGTTCTCGACGACCCAGTCCCGCCAGTGCCAGATGTGCCGCTGGCTGTTCCGCAACTCCGCACCCAGCCCCCACCAGTCGGAGTACCGCCAGATGTCGAGGAAGTGGCGGCCCCAGCGTTCGCCGTACTGCGGGCTGGCCAGCAGTTGCTCGACGACCTTCTCGTAGGCATCCGCCGAGGCGTCGTTGAGGAAGGCCCGCGTCTGCTCCGGCGTGGGCGGCAGGCCGATCAGGTCGAGGTAGACGCGGCGGAGCAGGACCGACTTCTCGGCCGGGGCGACCGGCTCCAGACCCCGCTTCTGCCACTCGACGGCCACGAAGGCATCGACCGGGTTAGCCGCCCCGACCGGCGGGACGGCGGGCCTCACGACCGGCCGGAAGGCCCAGTGGTCGCGGGGGTCGGGCTCGCGGGCGTCCGTGGCGGGCACCTTCGCCCCCTGCTCGACCCACGCCCGCAGCTTGGCGACCTCTTCCGGCTTGAGCGGGAGCCCCTCCGGCGGCATGCGCGTCGCTTCGTCGCTCGAGGCGACCCGCACGATCAACTCGCTCTCGTCCGGCCGGCCCGGCTTCACGACCCCGGCCGCCAGCATGTCGGCCCCGCTATCGACCCGCAACTTACCCTTCTGGGCCAACGCCCCGTGACAGGCGTAGCATCGCTCCTGGAGGATCGGCCGCACCTCCTTCAGGTAATCGACCGGTTCCGCCGGAGCCGGCGGTGCCCAAGCTAACAGAACGATCGGGACCGGGATGAGCCGCATCATGGGCGTGAGATCCGATTCGGGACGGGCGGGGCATTACCGGTGGGATGTATGTCTCAGACTACCCACCCGGTGAACGGTCTGCAAGCATTTATCGGCCGCGCTCGACCCGGGTGGCTCGGCTCGTGACCTGTGGTTCAAGGTGGGGCAGGAGCGGACGGGACAGGCCAGGCAGTCCAAGCGACGCGGTTCCCGGGGCCGATGAACCGAAGTGGAGACGTTCGTAACCGGGGGCGGGAGCGTTACGACATCCGAGAGTACGAGTCACCGGCACGCGGTCGCCGCGTGACCCGAGCGGGACCGGCGCGGGTTGCGACCCTCACGTCGAGCGGGAGCGGAAGGGGAGGGATTCGAACCCTCGGATGCCTGTCGGCATCGCCGGTTTTCAAGACCGGAGCAATCGACCACTCTGCCACCCTTCCGAGTACCCGAGACGCAGTTTAGCAGCCCCGGGCGGTCCGCGGAAGGGTGGCTCGCCCGGGTGTCACGGCCCGGGGTAGTGTCAGAGCCCGAAGTAGTGCTGCAGTTTCTTCACCGCCTTGTACTTCTCGTCGCTGATCCGCTCGGGGGTTGTGCCCAGCTCGGCGGCGATTTCGGGAACCGTCCAGCCGTCGGCCGTCAGGTCCAGCAGTCGCCGTTGTCGGGGGCTGAGGACTTCGGCGGCGGCCCGGGCGAGGGCCTCCCGGTCGTCCCGGGACTGGGTGTTGGCCGGTGCCCGGTCGGCAAGGTCGGGGGAAAGTGCCGCGAGCTTCCTGGCCCGTTGGGTCCGCTTCTTGACGGCGTCGATGGCTCGCAGGAACTCGCGTCGCTCCGGCGTATCGTCGTCGATCAGGACGTTGCCCCAGCGGTCGGCCTCGACCCGTTCGAGGAGGCGGACGAAGACTTCCTGGGTGCAATCCTGCCAGCGGTCGGCCGGCAGACGGGCGTTGCGCCAGCAGGTCAGACAGTACTTCGTGATGTCGTTGACGGCCTGGATACTGGGGCGGGGGTGGGGGTCGGTCGTGGCCGTCGCCGGGGAGGCGGCCAGGGCACCCAGCACGACGGCCACCATCATCTGGCGGGGGCCGGGTTTCGTGGTCAAGAAGCGTCGCATCCGCATGGGCTCAGTACAGGGAATCGGACACCGCTATTGTACGGACAGCGACCCGCCGGATTCTCGACGAAGGGCGGCATTTTTTCTTTTCACTTTTTTCTTTTCACTCCGTCAGCCGAGCCAGGCGGGCCGTTCGCCGGCGGGGGGCAGCTTCACGACGTGGACGCTGCGGATGTTGGGGTGGCCCCTGACGGCCGCCACGGCCTCGTCCGGCGGCGGGCTGTCCAGGTTCAGGATGCCGATCGCCTCACCGCCCGGGGCCTGACGACCGACCGTCATCTGGGCGATGTTCACCCCGTGGTTGCCGAAGATCGTTCCGACGAAGCCGATCAGGCCGGGTACGTCGCGGTGCGAGAAGAGCAGCATCGTGCCGTCGAGGTAGCCTTCCATGCGGAACGGTCCGAGTTGCACGAGCCGCACGTACTGATCGCCGAACAGGGTGCCGGCCGCGACCGTCGTGCCCTGTTCCGTCTCGACCTCGGTCTGGAGCAGGGCGGCGAAGTCGCCCTTTTTGGGGTTGGACGACTCGGCGATTTCGATCCCCCGGTCGCGGGCCAGGACCTCGGCGTTGACCAGGTTAACGCCCTCGCTGAGGCGGAATTCGAGCAGCCCGGCGGTGAAGGCGGCCGTGAGCAGGCGGGTCTTTTTGGCGGCCAGTTCGCCCCGGTAAGCGAGGGTGGCCTTGCGGACGGCCCCGTGGGCGAGCTGGGCCTGGAGCAGGCCGAGGCGGCGGGCCAGGTCGATGAACGGCCGCACCTCGGCCAGTTCGCGGGGGTCGACGGAGGCGGCGTTCACGGCGTTGGCGATCTGCCCCTTGAGCAGGAAGTCGGCGATGAGTTGGGCCGCCTCGACGGCGACGTTCTCCTGGGCCTCGAGGGTGCTGGCCCCGAGGTGGGGGGTGAGGACGACGTTGGGGGCCTTCAGGAGCGGGTTGTCCGGGGTGATCGGTTCGACGGAGAAGACGTCGATGCCGGCACCGGCGATGGTCCCGGCGGCCAGGGCGTCGGCGAGGGCCTGTTCGTCGATGATGCCGCCGCGGGCCACGTTCAGCACGCGGGCGGTCTTCTTCATCAGCCCCAGCTCGCGGGCCCCGATCATCCCCCGGGTCTCGGCGGAGAGGGGGACGTGGACGGTGAGGAAATCGACCCGCGGCAGCAGCTCGTCGAGGGAGGCGGCGACGGCGTAGCCCATCTCGGCGGCCTTGGCGGCCGTGACGAACGGGTCCAGAGCGATGACCTCCATGTCCAGGGCGGCGGCGCGGCGGGCCACCTCGCGGCCGATCCGCCCCAAGCCGACGACACCCAGGGTCTTGCCGGCCACCTCGGTACCCACGAACCTGTTGCGGTCCCAGCCGCCGGACCTCATGACGAAGTGGGCCTCGGGCAGGCGGCGGGCCAGGGCGAGCATCAGGGCGATGGTGTGCTCGGCGGCCGAGACGGCATTGCCCCCCGGCGTGTTCATGACGACCACGCCCTTGCGGGTCGCCGCCGCCACGTCGATGTTGTCGACCCCGACCCCGGCGCGGGCGATCGCCCGGAGTCTCCCCGGACTTTCCAGGCACTCGGCACTGATGCGGGGCTGGGAGCGGACGATACAGGCGTCGAACTCGCGGAGGGCGGCGGCCAGTTCCGCCCCCTGGAGGTTGAGCCGGGTTTCCACCTCCAGACCGGCGGCCCGGAGCCGTTCGATGCCGGCGGCCTCCAACCTGTCGGCGATCAGCACACGGGGCATGGGTGTCGTGGTTCTCCGAGTAGGCGGTCGAGCGGCGCGGGCCGGGCCGGACCGAGGCGCGGGGCAATCACCGAACCGCTCGCACGGGCCGCGGTCCGAAGCCCCGGCGAAGCCCATGATCGGGGCCCAGAACGACGGCAAGGCGGCTCGGAGGATCGTGACGGTCGGTTCCGCCTTCCGGCAGCCCCGCGATGCCGTGCCGCCACGTCCCCGCGAGCCACGGCCCCGCCAGCCACGGCCCCGCCGCATCAGTCATCGACGGTGTGGCTATACTTCTTGACCTCGAAGTCGGTCCAGACCGTCTTGGCGTCGCTGCCCGCGACGGTCAGGGTGACCGTGAGTTTATCGTCGGGCTTCAGCCACTTGGCCGCCGCCTCGAAGCGGGAGCACTGCCCCTCGGGGTCGGTCTTGCGCTCGTCCTTGGGGCCGGGTTGGAGTTCGAGGGTGAACGATTCCTCGCCGCGACTGACCCGGAGGGTCAGGCGGGTGTTCTCGGACAGGAGGACCGGCTTGGGATCGGTACCGAACGTCTCGAAGCTCACTTCCAGGGCGTGTTCCCCTTTCTTCGACAGGTGGGCGGTGAGGGCGGCGTGGCACTTCTTGCCGCCGGGCAGTTCGGCGTCCGCCAGCATCAGTTGGCCGCGATCGTGGTCGTGGTCGTGGTCGTGGTCGTGTCCCTTGCGGGTGAACTGGGTCGTCTGGGTCGAAGCCCCTGGCTTGTCGCCACAACCGAACAACGAGACGGACGCCAGGCCCAGAAGGGCCGCCGAGAGCGAGCGGAGCATGACCGGGTTCCTCGGGTGGATGGGTGCGTTATGACTTTTTATCACCGACCGCCTCGTCGGTGAACAGGGCGCTGATCGATTCGTTGCCGTGGATCCGCTGGATGGCGTTGGCGATCAGGGTGGCGACCGAGATGACCTTCATGTTGGGGAGCTGTTTGTCGGGGGTCAGCGGGATACTATCGGTGATGACGATCTGGTCGACCTGGGCGGCTCTGAGCTTGGAGATGGCATCGCCGACCAGCACGCCGTGGGTGGCGCAGACGTAAAGGGTCTTGGCCCCGGCCCCCTTGGCGACCTGGACGGCCCCGGCGATGGTCCCGGCGGTGGAGATCATGTCGTCGAAGAGCACGACCGTCTTGCCGTCGATCGGGGCACCGATGATGTGGTGGTGCTTGACCTCGGTGGCACTGGTCCGCCGCTTGTCCACGACGGCGATCTTGCCGCCGACGTACTTCTGAAAGTCGAGGGCCTTCTTGATGCTGCCCTCGTCGGGGCTGAGGACGACGAGTTCGTCGGCCGGGATCTCCAGCGACCGGACGTACTTGGCGATCTCGCGGGCGGCGTACAGGTGATCGACGGGAATGTCGAAGAAGCCCTGGATCTGGGCGGCGTGCAGGTCGAGGGCCAGGATGCGGTCGGCCCCGGCCTTGGTGATCAGGTTGGCGACCAGCTTGGCGGAGATCGGCACCCGGCCCTTGTCCTTGCGGTCCTGCCGGGCATACCCGTAGTACGGCAGCACCACGGTGATGCGGGCCGGGCTGGCGCGCTTGAAGGCGTCCAGCATGATCAACAACTCCATCAGGTGCTGGTTGGCCGGCGGTGAGGTCGGCTGGACCAGGAACACGTCCCGGCCGCGGACGTCCTCGTCGATCCGCACCGAGGTCTCCTGGTCGGGGAAGTCGGAGATGGTGATGCGGCCCAGGCTCGTCCCGAGGTTCTTGGCGATGTTCTCGGCCAGGGGTCGGTTGGCCCGACCGCTGAAGATCTTGAGCTTGTGATTGTTGCCGTTGCCCAACACCGCCGGGCCTCCTGACGGGTCTTTCCCACCGCCTGCCTGTTGCCAGGTGCATGATGCGAGGTGCATTATGCGGGCCGCGACCGACGATTACCAGTTCTCACCCGCCCGCCGGGCCCGTGAGAGGGGACGGCCGCGGGGTTCCCCGTCGGGAGTTCCCCCATGTCCGAGAGCGACCGATCCGGCCCCGACCGATCCACCCCCGACCGACCCGGCCCCGACCGATCCGTCCGCGACCACCTGGCACTGGCCCTGGTGCCGGGTCTGGGACCGAAGCTCACGGCCGCCCTGCTGGAACGCTTCGGGTCGGCGGCCGCCGCCCTGCGGGCCACCGCCGCGGAACTCCGGGAGATCCCCCAGGTGGGCGAGAAGTCGGCCCGTTTGCTGGCCGACGCCCTCCGTGCGACCGACCCCGAACCGGAACTACGTCTGCTCGCCGACCACGGGGCGAAAGCCGTGCCGCTCGGCTTTGCGGGTTACCCGACCCCACTGGCGGGCCTGGCGGACCCGCCGCCGCTGCTGTACCTGCGGGGGGAGTGGACCGAGGCCGACCTGAGGGCCGTGGCGGTCGTCGGTACCCGGCAGTGTACGGCCTATGGCGAGCGGGTCGCCACCCGGATCGCCCGCGAGTTGGCCCGGGCCGGCTTCACGATCGTCTCGGGACTGGCACGGGGCATCGACGGAGCGGCCCACCGGGCGGCACTCGAGGCCGGCGGCCGCACCATCGCCGTACTGGCCGGCGGGCTGGCCAGGGTCTACCCTCCCGAGCACACCGAATTGGCCGAACGGATCGCCGCCGGCAACGGCTGCCTGGTCAGCGAAACGCCGATGGGTATGGCCCCGCAACCGGGCCTGTTCCCCGGCCGCAACCGCATCATCAGCGGCCTGAGCCGCGCCGTCGTCGTGGTCGAGGCCGACTCCCGAAGCGGGGCACTCATCACCGCCCGGCACGCCGCCGAACAAGGCCGTGAGGTCTTCGCCGTGCCCGGCCCGGTCGACGCCCCGAGTAGTGCCGGCTGCCTGGCCCTGATCCGCTCCGGTGCCCGCCTGGTGCGATCGGCCGACGACGTCATCGAGGACTTAAACGGAATCGCCCCGCCGCTACCGGCCGCCCCACCGGCCGCCTCCCCTTCCCGACCGCGGTCACAACCGCCCGCGTCCGCGGCTTCGGCCCGCCCCGAGCCTCCCGACCCGTCACGACTCACCGATGAGGAACGACAGGTCTACGACACGCTCTCGCAACGACGACACGGCGACGAACTCGTCCGGCTAACCGGCCTGGCGGTCAGTGAACTGACCCGCGTGCTGATGCGACTGGAGCTGAAGAAAGTCGTGCGGCGGCTCCCGGGGAACTTCTACGAACGGCGGTGAGGCGGACAGACGCGGCCGGGCCGACTGCCGCGGTGGGCGGCGGACGGGGCCGGGACCGCGCCACCGCTGTCGCAGAAGTGGACAAACCGCTGGGCAGGTCGCTGGGGGTCGTGCCACGGCTGTTGTAGAACTGTACAACACGACGAGCCGCAAGATCATACAACAACTGTTGCGGAAACGCACAGTCGGAGGGTGCGGTGGCGCGGTCGGGACGCCGGCGGGTCGCACCGTTCGGCCCGGAGACACTAGCCAAAGCGTTCCAAGAGAACGACTTATGCCGCTTGTGACCGGCCCCCAGCGGTCGGCGACCGGGATTTGGCACCGGGGTTGCAGTGTTTTCTCGCGAGTCGGTTAGCGAGTCCCGACTCAGACCAGATCCTCCCACCCACCACGGGCATGAGACTAGCGGGGGTTTGCGAGTCCCCCCGCCGTATCTCGTGCCCCACGTCTTTTTCCGCTCGGCTTCGCGGCCAGCGTGCTTTTCCCCGTTCTCGTCCCGCCCGCTCGTCCGGCGTCGTGCCGGTCCGGCGTCGTACCCGCGGGGTCGAGGTCAACAACCCGGCGTGAGGGCCTTCTCGATCACCGCCCGGACCTGGGCCATCGGTACCCGCTGCTGCCTGAGCGTGTCGCGGTCGCGGATCGTCACCGTGTCGTCCTTGAGGGTGTCGCCGTCGATGGTGATGCAGAACGGCGTGCCGGCCTCGTCCTGGCGGCGGTAGCGGCGGCCGACCGCCCCCTTGTCGTCGAAGAAGACGTTGAAGTACGGCTTCAGTTCGCGGTAGAGCCGCATCGCCTTCTCGGGCATGCCGTCCTTGTTGACCAGGGGGAAGACCGCCGCCTTGATCGGGGCCAGGCGGGGGTGGAACTTCATCACCGTCCGCTCCTCACCCGGTCCGCCGTCCTTGCCCGGCACGTTCTCGACGGTATAGGCTTCGCAGAGTACCGCCAGGGCGAAGCGGTCGGCACCGGCGCTCGGCTCGATGACGTGCGGCGTGAAGAGGTACTTTTCGACCTCGGCGGCGGGCGGCTCGGTCTTCATCCATTCCTTGAACGAGTTCGTGGAGCGGCCGGCACTGTCGGCGTTCCAGCGGTCCTCATCGAAGTACATCAACTTCTCGCCCAGGCCGCTGTGCCTGGCGTGCGCCTTCAGGTCGAAGTCGCCGCGGTGGGCGACGCCTTCCAGTTCCTGCGGCTGGTCGGAGAACGGGAAGAGGTACTCGATGTCGGTCGTGCCGATGGAGTAGTGGGCCAGTTCGTCCTTGCCCTGCTCGCGTGGCAGGAGGTTGCCGCTCTTGATGCCCAGGGTGCTGTACCAGCGGGTGCGCAGGTCGCGCCAGAACTGGTACCACTTCATCGACTCGGCCGGGTGGCAGAAGAACTCGATCTCCATCTGCTCGAACTCGCGGCTGCGGAAGGTGAAGTTGCGGGGATTGATCTCGTTGCGGAACGCCTTGCCGATCTGGGCGATGCCGAACGGCAGCTTGAGCCGCGAGGTGTCCAGCACGTTGCGGTAGTTGACGAAGATGCCCTGGGCCGTCTCGGGGCGCAGGTAGACGAGGTTGTCGTCGGATTCGATCGGTCCGGCGTGGCTTTTGAACATCAGGTTGAATTGTCGCGGCTCGGTGAGGGTGCCCATCTCCTCGACGTCGGGGCCGACGATGTGCGGCAGAGCGGCGGCGAGGTCGGGAATCGACAGGACCGGTATCGGGTCGGCGGTCTGGCCACCGGCCTTCTTGGCCTTCTTGGCGGCCGCCTTGTACTGGTCGTCGTCACCGGCCAGGAAGGCGAAGTAGACGACCCCGCTGGGCGTGTGGGTGGGGATGGCCTGGAGTTGGTCGGCCCGGTAGCGCTTCTTGGTCGTCCTGCAGTCCATCATCGGGTCGGAGAAGCCGCCGACGTGGCCGCTGGCCACCCAGACCTTCGGGTTCATGATGATCGAGCAGTCCAGCCCGACCATGCGGAGTTCCTGTCCGTCCGGCCCCGGCGGCGGGTTTCGGACCATGTCCTGCCACCACGCCTCCTTGATGTTCCGCTTCAGCTCCACCCCCAGCGGGCCGTAGTCCCAGAAGCCGTTGATCCCGCCATAGATCTCCGAGGACGGGAAGATGAAGCCCATGTCCTTGCAGAACTTGGCGAATTTCGCCATGTCGATCTTCGTCGGCATCGGAGTCTCCGTGCGAAGTCCTCGGGCTGAAGCCCCGCGGGGGCTGCCCGGCGCGAACCCGTATGGCACTGCCGGTCCGTGTCTGACACGGCCGGTCTGCGAGGCGGAAGACGGCTGCCGGGGTCGGCCCGGGTTGGGTGCGGCCCGGCCGCAGGGTGATCTTATCGGTTCTCGGGGCTGCTGCCCTCTAGCCGCTTGTTCCGTCCAGCCCGTCGGCTACGATGTCTGCGAAGCGGGTCGCCGCCCTCCTCGCACGCCCGCCGACCCGCCCGCCCCCACCGGAGAATCTCCATCATGTTCCGTCTGCACCCCTTCATCGCCGTGGCACTCGTCGCGGCCAGCGCCTCCTCGGCCGCCCACGCTCAGGACCCGCAGGCCCCGATGACGCTCGGCAGCATCGACCGGAAAGACCCGCGGCTCGACATGCTCATCCCCAAGGACGCCAAGATCGAGGTCCTGGCCGGCGGCTTCAAGTGGGCGGAGGGGCCGGTCTGGGACCGCAAGGCCAACGCCCTGCTGTTCACCGACATCCCCAACAACCGGGTCGTCAAGTGGTCGGCCCGGGACGGCGTCTCGGACTTCCTGAAGCCGAGCGGCTATACCGGTACGGCCCCGTTCACCGGCAGCGAGCCGGGGGCCAACGGCCTGGCCTTCGACAAGGACGGCAACCTGATCCTCTGCCAGCACGGCGACCGCCGCCTCGCCCGCCTCGCCAAGGACGGCAAGTCGTTCGAGACCCTGGCCGACAAGTACATGGGCAAACGCCTCAACAGCCCCAACGACCTGGTGATCGCCCGCAACGGCGACATCTACTTCACCGACCCGCCCTACGGACTGCCGGGGCAGGTCAACGACCCGGCCAAGGAACTCGACTTCCAGGGCGTCTACCGCCTCACCCCCAAGGGCGAACTGACGCTGCTCACCAAGGAGATGACCCGCCCCAACGGCATCGGACTGTCCCCCGACGAGAAGACCCTCTACGTCGCCAACTCCGACCCCGACAAGGCGATCTGGATGGCCTTCCCCCTGGGGCCTGACGGCAACCTCGCCGGGCCGGGCAAGGTCCTCTACGACGCCACCGCCGACGTCAAGGCGAACCCAAACAAGGGCTTGCCCGACGGCCTGAAGGTCGACCAGAAGGGCAACATCTTCGCCACCGCCGTCAACGGCGTCTACGTCTTCGCCCCCGACTTCACCCTCCTCGGCCGGATCGTGACCAACGACAAGACCGCCAACTGCAACTGGGGCGACGACGGCACCGTCCTGTACATGGCGACCAACGACAAGCTCACCCGCGTGAAGACTTCGACCAAAGGTCTGGGCTGGTGACCGGCCCACGGGCTACCGGCCCACCGGCCCAGCGACCCAGCGGCCTACCGGCCGGCCGGGGCGGCGAGACCGGTCTCGTCGCCCCCGCTCTGACCTGTGAATGAACTCCGGCCCACGCCCCACGGCCCACGGCCCACTCCTCGCGTCCCACGCCCCAGGCCCCACGCACCTTCCAGCCATGCCGCTTTCCCGTCGCGACCTGTTCCGCAGCCTACCGGGGGCCGCCCTGGCCGCCGGACTGCCCCCCCGGTCGGCCGCCGCCGAGCCGCTCATCGTGCGGATGCAGGAACCCCGCAACCTGGAGACCCCGCTGAGCGAATTGCTCTCGGGCGACCCGGAGCGGCTCACGACCCGGACGGAGCGGTTCTTCGTCCGCAGTCACTTCGCCGTCCCGCCGCTCGACCCGAAGGCGTACCGGCTGACGGTCGAGGGCCACGTCGCCAGACGACTGGAATTGACGCTCGACGAGCTTAAGAAGTTGCCGACCGTTTCCCGAACGATCCTGCTGGAGTGTGCCGGGAACGGCCGCGTCTTCCTCGTCCCCCCGGTCCGGGGCTTGCAGTGGGGGCACGGCGGGGTCGGCCAGGCGACCTGGACCGGCGTGCCCCTGGCCGAGGTGCTCGAGCGGGCCGGGGTCAAGCGCGGGGCCGGTGAGGTGGTCCTCGTCGGGGCCGACACCGGCGCGGTCGCCGACCCCCCCTCCCCGGGAGACATCCCGTTCGACCGCGGCATCCCGCTGGACAAGGCGACCGCCCCCGAGTCGCTCCTGGCCTGGGACATGAACGACGAGCCGCTCACCCCGGCCCACGGGGCACCGCTGCGGGCCGTCATCGGTGGCTGGTACGGCATGGCCTCGGTGAAGTGGCTCTGCCGCGTCGTCGTGTTGGACCGGCCCCACGGCGGCTACTGGCAGACGTTCGACTACTCGCACTGGGAACGGAGCGGTCCGGCCCCGCCCCGCCTCGTGCCCCTGACCGCCATCCAGCCGAAGGCGATCGTCACCTCCGTCGGGGCCGGCGACGTGCTGAAGTCGGGTGAGAAGCGTACCGTCTCGGGGCTGGCCTGGGCCGGCGAGAACCCGGTCGCCAAGGTCGAGGTCAGCACCGACGCGGGGAAGACCTGGGCCGCCGCACGGGTCGAGAAGGCCGAGCCGTTCCGCTGGACCCGCTGGGAGTTCGACCTCACCCCCCGGGAGCGGGGGCCGCTCCAGCTGCTCGCCCGCTGTACCGACGCCTCCGGCCGTACCCAGCCCGACCGACGCGACCCGGACCGCCGGACCTACATGATCAACCACCTCGTGCCCGTCGAGTTGGTCGTGAGGTGACGGCCAGCGGTCACGGCTTTTTGGGCTGCTGGAGTTCCTCGGGCGAGTAGCGGTAGTAGACCTCCAGCGTCAGCAGACTCAGGCAGGTCGTGCCGAGCCGCCCGCAGCCCCTGCCAATCCAGCCCGGCTCCGGTGCCCAACTCCCCCGGTTCGCGGGGGTGCGGTCCTGGAGGCTGATGAACCACTCGGGCACGCCGCCCTTGCGTGTCCCGTCCGGCTGCAGGGGGCCTTCGTTCCAGTCCCGCCACAGGTCCCCGCCGTGGAACCGCACGACCTGGGTGGCGTAGTAGTAGTAGTACAGGTCCATCGGCGGCAGCGTCCCCCGCTTCGGTGCCCGCCTCATGAGTCCTTGTGTCCCCTCGGCGAAGCCGGTCGTCTCGGCCCGCCAGTCGTCGACGTAGTAGCGGCACAACAGGCCGACGGCGGTCAGGGAGGTGGCGTGGGCCGCCCGGCTCGTGTCGGTATACCCGTAGGTCGATTTGTTCTGGCCCGGGCTGACGAAGTTCAGGAACCCGATCGCCTTCTCGATCACCCGCCGGTCGACGGTCAGGCCGGCGAGTTTGGCCGCATGCAGCGCCTGGATCTGCCAGCCGACGATGCTCGTGTCCCCCTCCAGGCCGTAGCTGTAGCCCCAGCTCCCGTTCCTGCCCTGGGCGTGGTGGATGTAGTTGACGGCGGCCTGGGCCGCTTCCTTCAGCTTCGGGTCCTGGGTCATGCCGTAGGCCTCGCACAGGGCCAGTGTGGCGATGCCCTGGGAGTACATGGTGGAGATGGTGTTGATCTCGCCGCTGCGGCGGTCGTTGGTGATCTTCACGTTCCGCACGAGCCAGTCGAGGCCGGCCTGGACGGTCTGCTTGTAGCGGCCCTCCTTGTGCGACTGACCGGCACCGAGGAAGGCGAGTACGGCCATGCCGGTGGCGGCCGCGTGGTCACTGGTGTAGCCCTGGTCGAACTCCCAGTTACCGTCCTGCTTCTGCATCTGGGTGAGCCAGGCCAGGCCGAGCATCACCGCTTCCTCGCTCTCCTCGCTGCCGCCGAAGTCCTTCAAAAGCCGCTTCCGGGTCGCCCCGCTCCGGTCGATACCGACCTTCTCCTCCTTCCTCTCGCCCTTCGTCTCGCCCTTCGTCTCGTCCTTCCTCTCGCCCTTGCGGACGACGACGGTCGGATCGGCGGGAGGCTGGGCGGGGATCGGGGCACCGGCGAGGAAGACGACGGGCAGGGCGAACGCGGGGACGAGGACGAGCCGCCGCATGGGAGACTCCTGGCCACGGGAAACGGGTACGGCTCCCAGTCTAACGGCACGGCGGGGACCGGGGAAGAAGCCAGGTCACGGCGAGGCACTCGGTGGCCTCTCGGACCGGAACCGAACGGGCGGGACTCCCGGGACGAACTCACCGGATCATCCCGCCGCACGATCACCCCGCAGGACCGCCTCGGGCGAGTGGGGGAACTCGGGGGTTTCCCCGTTGCCGCCCGCGGACCCCGCCCTTACATTCGGAAGCACTCGCACCCCGGACCGGCTCTCCCCGGCACAAAGTAACAGGAGCAACGACGATGGCCACGGCCGACCCCCCTTCCCCTGCCGTCAAGCCGCCCCTGGCTCTTTCCCTGCGGCTGAACCTGTCGCTGATGATGTTCCTGCAGTTCGGCATCTGGGGTTCGTGGTTCGTGGTCTTCTTCCCGTATCTCCGCGGGCTGAACTTCACGGGCGAACAGGCCGGTGCCCTGATCGGGAACATGGCCCTCGGGGCGATCTTCTCGACGATCTTTGCCGGGTACATTGCCGACCGACTCCTGGCCAGCGAGAAGCTGATGGCCCTCTGCCACCTGGCCGGGGCGGGCCTGCTCTACGCCATCGCCCAGATCCAGGACCCGAGCCAGTACTGGACGATCTTCACCCTGACGCTCGTCTACGCCCTGCTGTACAACCCGACGTTGGTGCTGGCCAACTCGATCACCTTCGAGCACGTGCCGGACGGGCAACGGGACTTCCCCGGCATCCGGGTCTTCGGGACGCTGGGCTGGATCGCGGTCGGCTTCGGCATCGATGCCCTGTTCGCGGGTGACGGGAAGACGGCCGCCTCGACCAACGGGCCGATCCTGTTGGCCGCCGGGCTCTCGGCCGCACTCGGGCTGTTCTCCCTGCTGCTGCCCCACACCCCCCCGAAGGGGGCCAACGAGGGCGTGCCCTTCGTCAAGGCCCTGGGGCTGTTCCGGGACTTCTCCTTCGCCGTCTTCTTCATCGTCTCGCTGGTCATCACCGTCGTGCTGGCCTTCTACTACACCGCGACGTCCGACTTCCTGGCCAAGCAGTGCGGCGTGCAGAACATCGGCTCGACGATGCTGATCGGTCAGGTGTGCGAGACGATCTTCCTGCCGCTCCTGCCGCTCTTCCTGCTCCGCATCGGCATGAAGGCCGTCCTGTCACTGGGCATGCTGTGCTGGGGGTTGCGCTACCTGGCCTTCTCCCAGGCCGGGCCGGAGGGGTTCCCCTTCGCCCTGGCGATCATCGGCATCGCCCTGCACGGCTTCTGCTTCGACTTCTTCTTCGCCGCCGGCTTCATCCACTGCGACAACAAGGCCCCCAAGGACATCCGGGCGAGTGCCCAGGCCCTCTTCAGCTTCCTGACCTACGGGGTGGGGATGTGGTTGGGCAGCCTGGTCTGCGGCAGGATGGTGGACCTCTACACCGACCCACAAACGAAGGCCGTGGACTGGCAGAACTTCTGGCTCGTGCCCGGCCTCGGCGTGCTGGCCTGCCTGGCCGTGTTCCTGCTCTTCTTCCGCGACAGCTCCCCCCGCGTTCCCTCGGCCGAACCCCGATCGGAACCGGAACCGGCCCTGCGGTGACGGACCGACCCAGTCCCGCGGACCGAACCTGGGTGGCACCGAGGACACCATGATCCTGCTGATCGACAACTACGACTCGTTCACCTACAACCTGGTGCAGCGGCTCGGAGAGATCGACCCGAGCCTGCCGATGCGGGTGGTTCGCAACGACGCCATCACGCCCGACGAGGTGGCGGCGCTTGCGCCGTCGCACATCATCCTCTCGCCCGGCCCCTGCACGCCCAAGGAGGCCGGCGTCTGTAACGACGTGTTGAGGCGGTTCGCCCCGACGACGCCGATCCTCGGGGTCTGCCTCGGCCACCAGTGCATCGGGTACACCTTCGGCGGCGAGGTGGTGCGGAACTACCGGATCATGCACGGCAAGGTCTCGCCGATCTATCACGACGGCCGGGGGGTGTTCGCCGGACTGTCGAACCCCTTCGAGGCGACCCGGTACCACTCGCTGGTGATCCGGCGGGAGACGTGGAACAACCCCGACTTCGAGGTGTCGGCCTGGACGGAGGAGGGGGAGATCATGGGGGTGCGGCACCGCCGTTGGCCGCTGCACGGGGTGCAGTTCCACCCCGAGAGCTTTCTGACACGAGAAGGCCCCCAGTTGCTGCGGAACTTCCTGGCGCTGGCCGGTCCCGGTGCGGCGGCCTGAGGGCGACCAAGTCCGGACCGGGTCCGGGCCGGGTCCGGGGCCGGCCGGGTTCCGGGCTAACGGTTACCGGTCAGGTTCTTTTCAAAGATCACGAGGTTGTCGGATCGGTCAGCGTCCCAGCGGATGCCGACCACGTCGTAGCCGAGTTCGATCGCCAGGTGGAGCATCGGCCGGTGCGAGTTGTGGCACTCGATGCGGAACGTCTCGTAGCCGTGCTGCAAGGCCCAACTGTGGGCCGCTTCCATGAGTTGCGAGCCGATGCCCATGCGGCGGAATTCCGGCAACACGCCGTAGAACCAGCCGAAGAAGGTGTCCGGCTTCAGCTCGAAGCCGAGGAAGAAACCGGCCGGCTTCTCCTTCAGACGGGCCACCAACTGCAGGACGTTGTACCGGCCCAGATAGCGGCGGCGGAACGAGTCGATCGTCCGGGTCGGCCGAAAGATCTGGTTGTACATGTCCACGATCAGGGGTAGTTGGTCTACCCCGACGACATCGATCACGGCGTCGGCCACGGAAAGACCCCCTGAGGGAAGCGGGGAACACGCCCGGGCAACCCCTGGCCGGGCCGAACCCGGCCGCCACGCGCCGATCCGCTGACCTGTGGGACCGGGCGTGTCGCTACGCCGGGCCATCGGTCGGTCAGCGTTCGGGACGGTAGAGTCCGCTCACGATCTCATCCCACGACGGCACGTTCCAGTTCGCGATCAGTTCGCGGAGCAGATCCCCGCCGGCATCCTCACCAGCCTCCCGTTCGTCGTCGTTGCGGTCGGGTTCGTTGCGGTCGGGTTCGTCGCGGTCCGGCCCACCGTCGTGTTCGGTCGGGTACTCGACGGCAGCCAGGTCGTCGCCGGATTCCGGCTCCCGGGCGTCGGCGGGGGCGGTGCCGGTTTCAGGCTCCGACGCTCCGGCCGCGCTGCCCTTGCGGCGGCGGCGGCGACGACGGCGACGCTTGCGACCGGTACCGGGCACCCCGTCGCCGTCACCGTCGGGGGCGGAATCGGGAGCGGATTCCTCACCACCCTCGGCTTCCGCCGCCTCGGGGGCCTCCGGCACGTCCGAGGCTTCCGCCGCCTCGGGTTCAGGTCCGACGGCTTCGCCGACAGCCGCACCGCGAGGAGCCGGGTCGGAAGTCGCTGTGGAAGCCGTATCGGCACCGGCGGTGTCTTCCGCCGCGGGTGTGTCCTTTGCAGGCCGAGTCACTTCCGCCCGGGCCGGGGAAAGTGGTGCGTTGCGTTCGAGTTCCCGGGCCAGTTCGGCCCAGTCGTCGTCATAAGAAGGGTCGCTCATGTTGGCCGTGGCGAGAGTCGCGGTGGCGGTCCTGACCGGACTTCTCAGGGGATGCACGAACACCTGTGCCCGACCGGAAGTCGGCGGGACGGTCGGGGGTGTGAGCCGATGTCGAGATGTATTTTAACGCGCGGCAAGGGCGACGGACACGTCGGAGGGGGTCAGGGTCCAGGTGCGGGTGGCGGCCGGCCCCCGGGCCAGGCTCACCTCGCAGACACGGTCGCCCGGTTCGGCCCCGAAGGCGGAGGCAAGGGCCTCGCCGACCGGTTCCCCCTCGGGCAGGTCATCACGCGGGACGAGGAAGACCTCGGCCGGCCAGTTCGCGGCCGAACCGAGCCGCTCGGTGATCACGTCCCAGGTGTCGGGCGGTAGTGGTAGACCGGGAAGCAGACGGGCGAGAACCTCGCCCAGGGCTTGTTCCAGACACTGTCGGGGCGGCAGCAGGTAGAACGTGGCCATGGCGACCGGCTCCCGGGTTAGACAACGGGTCAGCGGATTTATCGACCGAACCCGCGAGCGACAGAGGGGCGTCGGGTGTCGCCCGGGCCGATTCACCGGGCCACGGGCAAGTACGACACGAACGACCGGCATAACCGCTTCAAGTTCTCGTCGGTCCCTCAGGACCGGGTGGGAGCGTCGCCGGTGTGGGCGGGTTCGGCCCGGGAGGTTCGACCCGGGACCGGGACCGGCCGACCGGCGCTGCTGTCTTGCGTCGGGAGGCCGGAGGACTGGGGAGGAGCGGGTCGGGAATACTCGGGAATACTCGGGGGGCGGGATCGAGCGACCCGTGACCCGGAGGGTCGGTTCAGACCAGCGACTTGATGAGCACGGCCGACTTGCGACCGCTCTGTTCGTACTTCTCACGGCGGGCGGGGGGCAAGTCGTCGGGCGAGCCGAGACGGAAACCGCCCTTCTGGATGAAGTACTGCACGGCCTGGGTGGACAGGCAGAAGAGGGTGGTCAGTCCCTTGGAGCGGGCGAGGTTTTCGCCGAACTGGATGAGCCGGCCGCCGATCCCCTGGTTCTCGTACCGCTCGTCGACGTAGACGCTGGCGATCTCGCCTTTGTTCTCCTCCGGGTAGACGTGCAGGGCGGCGCAGGCGACCGGGTTGCGGTCGACCTCGAAGACGAAGTAATCGCCGATGATCTTCTCCAACTCGGCCCGGGTCCGTTTGACCAGTTCGTCGTTGCGCACGCCTTGCTGGATGAGGGCGTGCAGGGCCCGCACGTCCTTCTTCTGGGCCGGCCGGATCGACTGGTACTCGTTGGCGTAGATGAGGGTGCCGATGCCCTCGTTGGAGAAGACCTCGCCGAGCAAGCCTTCCTGCTCGCGGCCGTCGATGATGTGGACCCTCTCGACGCCCTCCTTGCCGGCGCGCACGGCGTGAGAGAGCTTGGTGACGATCTCGGGGGGCAGCTCGGCGCGGTGTCGCTTGAGGAACGCCTCGCCTTCCTGCACGGTGAGTTGGCGGACGACGCCGTGGGGGCCGCGGACGCCGCCCTCGGTGTTCAGGTAGATCAGTTTCACGGCCCGCAGGGTCTTGGCCAGTTCGACGGCCACGGCGTCCGAATTGAGGCGGTAGGAGTTGCCGATCCCGTCGATGCCGATGGGGGGAATGACCGGGACGATGTCGTGTTCGAGGAGGGTTTGCAGGAGGGCGGCGTCGATCCGCTCGACCTTGCCGGTGAACTGGTGGTCGATGCCGCCGAGGATGCCGGCCGGGTGGGCGACGACGGCGTTGGGGCAGGCGGCCCTGAGGTCGTTGGCCGTCAGACCCTCGATGATCTCGTGGGTGACGCGGTTGGCGGCGGTGATGGCGATCTGCAACGTCTCCCGGTCGGTGACGCCGGTCCCGTCGAGGTCGGAGGGCACGACGTTGAGCCTCTGGGCGTACTTGCGGACCTGGAGGGCGGCCCCGTGGACCAGGGCGACGCGGATGTTGAGGCTCCGCAGGAGGGCGATGTCCAGCAGCAGGTTCGGGAAGTTGTCGTCCTCCACGACCGCGCCGTCGAGGGCGATGACGAAGACCCGGTCGCGAAAGCGGGGGACGTATCGCAAGATCTCTCGGAAGTGCGTGAGCCGTTCGTGCATCGCGGTGCTCGAGGCTGGGCGGTAACGATGCGATGACCCGGCAGGTGCCCGTCACCCGGGCCGGAGCGGTACGGCCATCGCCGGGCGAACGTCTAGAATAGCAGGACCGAAGGCGGACCGGCACCTCCCCGGTAGCGGACCGGTCGGTGCCGACCCCCCCGTCCTGGCCGCAGGTGAAGTGTATGCCGGAAAAAGTCGTCATCATCGGGTCCGGGCCGGCCGCCTGGACCGCCGCCATCTACGCCGCCCGGGCGCAGCTCGAGCCCCTGGTCTTCCAGGGCAACCCGCACGACGACCGCAACAAGCAGAACGGGACGCTGCCCCTGGGGCAACTCGCCCTCACGACCGAGGTCGAGAACTTCCCGTCGTGGCCGGCCGGTGACACCCGGCAGTACCTCAAGACCGCCCTGCGGAGCGACGACGTCGACTTCCCCCACTGGGTCGCCACCGACGCCCCGCAGCCGACCCCCGGCATCAACGGCCCGGAACTCATGGCCCTGATGCGGCAACAGGCCAAGAACTTCGGCACCCGCGTCGAGTCCAAGGACGTGGTGAAGGTCGACCTGAAGCGGCGGCCCTTCCGCGTCACGACCCATGACGGGCAGACGGTCGATACGCACACGCTCATCATCGCCACCGGGGCCCGGGCCAATTACCTCGGCCTGCCGAGCGAGGAGAAGTACAAGAACAAAGGGGTCTCGGCCTGCGCCGTCTGCGACGGGTTTCTGCCCCAGTTCCGCAACAAGCCGCTCGCCGTCGTCGGCGGGGGCGACTCGGCCTGCGAGGAGGCCAGCTACCTGACCAAGTTCGGCAGCAAGGTCTATATGATCGTCCGCCGCGACGTGCTGCGGGCCAGCAAGATCATGGCCGAGCGGGTCCTGAAGAACCCCAAGATCGAGGTCAAGTGGAACCGCGTGGTCGCGGAGGTCCTCGGCAACGAGAAGCACGTGACCGGCCTGCGGCTGCGAAGCACGACCGGCGGACCCGAAGAGGTCCTCGAGGTGGCCGGCATGTTCTGCGCCATCGGTCACACGCCGAACACCGCCTTTCTGGAAGGGCAGGTGGAGACGAACGCGGCCGGTTACATCAAGTGGACGACCCTGGGCCGGACCTACACGAGCGTGGCAGGGGTCTTCGCCGCCGGCGACGTGGCCGACGACTACTACCGACAGGCCGTCACCGCCGCGGGGACCGGCTGCATGGCCGCACTCGATGCCGAACGCTACCTGGGACACCACGGCCTGACCTGAGCCGACCGCCGGACCGAACCGACCGCCGGACCCGAGACTCCTGGAAGCGGGCCCCGAGACTCCTGGAAGCCGGGCACGAGACTCCTAGAAGCGGGGCGGCTCCTTGCGAACCAGTTCGTTGGCGTAGTCGAGGCTGTCCAGGGTGCCGGCGTCGGTCCAGTAGCCGTCCAGGATGCTGTACCCCAGCCGCCCCTGCCTCAGGTAGTGCATGTTCACGTCGGTAATTTCCAGTTCCCCGCGGCGGCTCGGCTTGAGCGTCTTGATCACCCCGAACACGTCCGGCGGGTAGATGTAGATGCCGACGACGGCGAAGTCGCTCTTGGGCTTCTCCGGCTTCTCCTCGATGGCGACGACGCGGTCGCCGTCCAACTCCGGCACGCCGTAGCGCTGCGGGTCGGGGACCCGCTTCAGACCGATCCAGGCCCAATCCGGCCGCGTGTTGGCCCGCTCGAGCAACGGCACCAGCGGGTCGCGGAAGATGTTATCCCCCAGCAGTACACAGGAACGGCTGCCGGTGCAGAATAATTCGGCCAGGCCCAGGGCCTGGGCGATGCCGCCGGCCTCGTCCTGCACCCGGTAAGTGAGCCGGCAGTTATGGTCCCGACCCGAACCGAGCAACTCGACGAAGTCGCCCATGTGCTCGGTCCCCGACACCAGCAGGATCTCCTCGATGCCCGCGCCGACGAGCTTCTTCAACGGGTGGTAGACCATCGGCCAGGGACCGACCGGCAGCAGGTGCTTGTTGGTCACCCGCGTCAGTTCGCCGAGTCGCGTCCCCTTGCCGCCGGCCAGGATTACGCCGCGGATCGCCATCGTCGCCTCTTTCCTCCACCACCTTCCCGCACCGGCCCGACCAGACTCACTCGATCAGGTCAAGGTCAGGTCAGGTCAGGTCAGGACGCCGTACTGCTTCTGGTAGTAGTTGCGGTATTCCTGATTGCGGATGGCGGCGACCCAGGCGGCGTTGTGCCGGTACCACTCGATCGTGTCCCGCAGGCCGTCCTCGAAGCGGACGCGCGGCTGCCAGCCCAGTTCGCGCTCGGCCTTGGTGCAGTCGATCGCGTAGCGGCGGTCGTGGCCGGGGCGGTCCTTGACGTAGCGGATCAGTGACTCGGGCTTTCCCAGCAGCCGCAGCAGGGTGCGGGTCAGTTCCAGGTTCGTCTTCTCGCACCGCCCGCCGAAGTTGTACACCTCACCGGGCCGGCCGTAGCGCCAGGCCGCCTCGACACCCCGGCAGTGGTCGGTCACGTGGATCCAGTCGCGGACCTGCTGGCCGTCCCCGTACACCGGCACCGGCTCGTCGTTCAACAGGTTCGAGACGAACAGCGGGATCAGCTTCTCGGGAAACTGGTAGGGGCCGTAGTTGTTCGAGCAGCGGGTGATGATCGTCGGCAGGCCGAAGGTGTGGTGGTAGGCCCCCACGAGCAGGTCGGCGGCGGCCTTGCTCGCCGAATACGGGCTGTTGGGGTGCAGCGGCGTGTCCTCCTGGAACAGCCCGGTCGGGCCGAGGCTGCCGTACACCTCGTCGGTCGAGACCTGGACGTACCTCCTGACCCCGAAGTGACGGGCGGCGTCGAGCAGCACCTGGGTGCCGGTCACGTTGGTGCGGACGAACGGCCCGCTGTCCTGGATACTGCGGTCGACGTGACTTTCGGCCGCGAAGTTGATGACGTCGGTGACCCCGCGGGCCATGGCGGCGCGGACCTGCTCCGGGTCGGCGATGTCCCCCTTGACGAAGGTATAGCGGGGGTGGTCGGCCACGTCGGCCAGGTTGGCCAGGTTCCCCGCATAGGTCAGACAGTCGAAATTGACGACCGCGACGTCGGGATCGGCTAGCAAGTGGCGGATGAAGTTCGAGCCGATGAAGCCGGCCCCTCCGGTCACGAGTACGGTTCGCATGCGGTCCTCCGCTGACGCTTGCGGTCGGCGTTCTCAAGGAACACGGAGCGACCGTCGGGTGCAAGGCCGACGGACCGCCGGCCATGACTCCGCAGACGACCACACGCCCTACCCGACGGACGACCGGACGCCCCTGCTTTACGGTCTTTACGGCCGGACGCCCCTGCCCGACGAGCGGACGCCTCAGACGACCGGCAGGCCGGTGCCGCTCGGGTCGGCCGCGGGGGCGGGCGTGGCCGGCTCGACCGCCCCCAGAACGCCGTCGAGGATTCGCAGGCCGGTCTCGATCTGCTCGGCGGTCACACACAGCGGGGGGCAGAAGCGGACGGCCGAGTCACCACAACCCAATAGCAGAAGCCCGCGCCGGAAGGCCTCTTGGATGACCGCCTCGCGGTGGGCGACGGTGGGCAGGTCGGCGGCGGTCATCAGCCCCAGCCCGCGGACGCCGGTCAGTTCCGGGTGTCGCCCGGCCAGTTCCCGCAGCCCGGCCCGGAGTTGCTCGCCGCGGACGGCGGCGTTGGCCGTGTACTCGCGCTGCAGCAGGTCGAGGGTGGTCAGGGCGGCCCGACAGGCGACCGGGTTGCCGCCGAAGGTGCTGGCATGGCTGCCGGGGGGCCAGTCCATGACGGCGGCCCGGGCGATGACGGCCCCGAGCGGCAGGCCGTTGGCGATCCCCTTGGCGGCACAGATGATGTCCGGCTCGACCCCGTAATGCTCGACGGCGAAGAGCCGGCCGGTGCGGCCCATGCCGGTCTGCACCTCGTCGACGACGAGCAGGATGCCGTACTCGTCGCACAGCCGCCGCAGGGCCGGCAGGCAGCCCGGCGGCAGCGGGTGATAACCGCCCTCCCCCTGGATCGGCTCGACGAAGATCGCCGCCACCTCCTCGGGCGGGCAGGTCCGGCGGAAGATCGTGTCCTCGATCCCGGCGATCAGGCCACAGCCGCCGCCGCTCGCCAGCCGACACGCCGACGGGCACTGGCGGGGGAAGTCGACGTGGTGGATGTCCGGCACCAGGGGCGAGAAGCGACGCCGGTGTAAGAGCTTGGAGGCGGACAGGGACATGGCCCCGTAGGTGCGGCCGTGGAACGCCCCGAAGAAGGCGACGACGCGGTTGCGCCGGGTGTGCCAGCGGGCCAGCTTCAGGGCCGCCTCGATGGCCTCGGCCCCGCTATTGCAGAAGAAGACCTTCTTGGGCGAGGAACCGGGGGCGGCCTGGGCCAGCCGCTCGGCCAGGTCGATCTGCGGGCGGTAGTAGAAATCGGTGCCGCTCATGTGGATCAGGCGGGTGGCCTGGTCCCGGATGGCGGCCACGACCTCGGGGTGGCAGTGGCCGACGTTGGTGACGGCGATCCCGGCCGTGAAGTCCAGGAACAGGTTGCCGTCCACGTCGCGAACCACGCAGCCGCTCGCCCGGTCCACGAACAGCGGATAGGCCGGGGTGTACGACGACGACACGAACCGCTCGTGACGGCTCAGCAGGCCGGCCCCGTTCGGCCCCGGTAACGGGGTGCGGATGTCGGGAACGGGGAGGTGATCGAACTCGAATCGGGTCACGACGACGAACTCCCCGGGATCGAATGGGGTCGGCCCGCAAACGACGGCCGACAGCCATTCTACGGCGTGCTATGGCGAGAAGGCTCAGCCCGTGACGACCGGGAGCCGGCGGCGGCCGAGGCCCTCGGGGTCGGTGCGGGGGAGTTTGCCGGCGTTCTCGGCCTCCCAGCGGGCCAACTCCTCCATCAGGCCGTCGACGATCTGGGCCTCGGGCACGCGGCGGACCATCTGGCCGTTGCGGAAGATCATGCCCTGTCCGTTGCCGGCGGCGATGCCGATGTCGGCCTCACGGGCCTCCCCCGGCCCGTTCACGACGCAGCCCAGGACGCTGATCTTGACCGGCAGCCGTCGCCCCTCGAGCCGCTTTTCCAGCTCCGCGATGATCTTCTCCAGGTCGATGGCCAGTCGGCCACAGGTCGGACAGGCGATGAGTTCCGGCCGGCGGACCCGCCGCTGCGTGGCCTGGAGGATGTCGAAGGCGGCGGCGATCTCCGGGACCGGGTCGCCCAGCAGCGAGACGCGGATCGTGTCGCCGATGCCGTCGAGCAGGAGCGGGGCCAGGCCGGCGGCGCTCTTGGTGACGGCGTAGGGCGGCTTGCCGGCCTCGGTGATGCCGATGTGTGTCGGGTAGTCGGCCAGTTGTGCGTAGAGCCGGTAGGCGTCGACCGCCACCAGCACGTCCGACGACTTGAGTGACACGACGATGTCATGGTAGCCCTCGGCCTCGGCCAGCTCGATGTACCGCAGGGCGCTCTCGACCATGGCCGGCGGACAGGGGAAGCCGTACTTCTCGCACAGGTCGCGCTCCAGGCTGCCGGCGTTCACCCCGATCCGCATCGGGATGCCGCGGTCCTTGGCCTTGCGGACCACCTGCCGGAACCGCTCCGGACCGCCGATGTTGCCCGGGTTGATGCGGATCTTGTCGATCGGGTGGTCGAGGGCGGCCAGGGCCATCTTGTAGTCGAAGTGGATGTCGCAGATCAGCGGGATGCCGATGCGGCGGCGGATCTGCGTGAGCGCCCCGGCGTCCTCGGGCTTGGGCACCGTCACCCGGACCAGTTCGCACCCGGCCTCCTCCAGGGCGTGGATCTGCGCGACGGTGGCCTCCACGTCGAAGGTGTCGGTCGTCGTCATCGACTGCACCACGATGGGGTTATTCCCCCCGATCACGACGCCGCCGACGTTCACCTCACGGGTCTTGTGCCGGGGCTTGCCGGGCACCCGTGGTGCCTTCTCGAGCACGGAAAGATCGAAACGCGAGCCGGTCGTCATCGTCGGTCCTCGTTCGGTGTCGGTGCTCCCATGCTATTTCGCTAACCGCAGGGGTGGCAACGCCAACACGGCCGGCCACGGACGCGAACCCGAGGGGTCTGGCCCCGGGCCGTCTGGCCCCGGGCTGCCTGGCCCCGGGGTACTTGACCCCGAGGGACTTGACCCCACACTTCCCGCCCCGACACCGCGGCCGCGCTCGACCTGTGCCGACTGACTAATTTCTCGGTACTTGCCCCCGCGAGCCGAAAACTTACACGCGATTTTCACGTTCCTTTCAACTATCACACACTTCAGCGAGTAAATTAGTGCTTGCTTCAAACCCGTACCGGAGCGAACGGGAATCGGACTGAACCCGAACCGGACCCGCCCACGTGAGATCACCTGGAATGCCGACCTCTCCTCGGAGACTGATTCTGCTCGCGGTGGCCGGTATCGGCCTGCTCCTTGGCGGCTGTGGCAAGCCTCCGATGGTCGCGGTCAAAGGTGTGGTGACGTTCAAAGGTCAGCCACTGAAGGGCTGCAAGGTCGGGTTCTTCCCCGCGGTCGAGAGCTTCGATCCGAACAAGCACGGCTACGGGTTCGGCATCACCGACGAGAACGGGAACTTCGAGGTCCAGCATCCCGGCGGGGAGAAAGGCATCTTCCCGGGTGAGTACCGGGTGACGTTCGTCGCTTGGGTCGATTCCAAGGGTAACCCCGTCCCGGCGGACGCCAAGCCGAGCGAGTACCCCGGCGGCCTGAAGAACCTGCTGCCGAGCAAATACGAGTCGCTGGCCGACACACCGGAGCGCGTCACCGTGCCCCGCTCGGGCCTCGAAATCCGGTTCGACCTGACCGACTGACCGACCACGCGCCCGACGCCGTCCGACGCCGTCCGTAGCGGACCCCCGACGACCCCGGCTGCCACGGCGGTGTTCTCGCACCGCCAGCGTCCTCGTCCTGTTTTTCCCAAACTGCAAGGGGAGATGCTTATGTGCCAACGTAGCCGACGGAAAGGTTTCACGCTGATCGAACTTTTGGTGGTGATCGCCATCATCGCGATCCTGATCGGTCTGCTGCTTCCGGCCGTGCAGAAGGTCCGCGAGGCGGCCGCCCGCACGCAGTGCCAGAACAACCTGAAGCAGCTGGGCATCGCCTGCCACTCGTTCCACGACGCGCACGGGGCCTGGCCGCTGGGGGCCGAGTTCTCGGTCGGCAGCGGCTGGACCGCGTTCATCCTGCCGTACATCGAGCAAGACCAGGTGTATCGTCGGCTGACGTTCCAGGAAGACAGCATCATGAACGCCCAATGGGCCGCCCCGCTGCCGGGCGTCGCGGGCGACCTGAACAGCAGCTTGCCCCCGCCCAACGGCAACAGCCTGCGGAACATCGGTGCCTGCGAGACGAAGTTCAAGATGTTCACCTGCCCGTCGAGTGGCTTGCCGGACAACATCCCGGACATCTCGGGGGACAACTGGATCGTGCAGCGGCGGGCCCCGGCGAACTACCTCGGCTGCGTCTCCGGCCGCATCATCGACGACCGCCGGCCGGTCGTCGCCCCCCGGCCCTGGGGCGGCACCGGCACCGTGGAGGACATCCACACCCTCGACGGCATCTTCGTCGCCCAGTTCGCCCACCAACGGGTCACCTTCAACGGCCAGAGCTACGGCGGCATGACCAGCGGCGTGACGATGGTCGGCATCACCGACGGCACCTCGAACACCATCGCCATCGGCGAAGCGCTGACCGACCGGTTCGCCATTCCTGAGATGGGCCTGGTGCGGGAGAACAACGCCCCCGGCCAGGGTCGCAAGGACCACTGGGCGATCGGGTCGGACGACGTGGACACGACCAACCAGGGTGACATGTCGGAGTTCCTGTTCAGCACCGCCGTGCGGATCAACCACCCGCGGGTGCCCGGCGGCAGCCCCGGCTTCTCCCAGTATGAACTGAGCGCCGGCAGCAACCACCCCGGCGGTGCCAACTTCCTGATGGCCGACGGCGGCGTCCGCTTCATCCGCGACTCGATCAACCCCGCGACCTATTCGGCCCTCGGCACTCGCAACGGCGGCGAGGTGATCCCAGGGGACTTCTGACCCCCAGGACCGCCCCGTCCGGAGGGATGGGTCGGCGCTAACACCGCCCCACGGGAGTACGTTCCGGGAGTCGGGGCCTCTGCCTCAGCCTCAGCCCCGGCTGCCGCTCAGGCCCACCGGGCTTAAGCCCACCTGAGCGACACGACCCGAGCGACACGACCGGGCCGGATCAGCCGGCCCGGCCACCCGGTCGGCCAAGCCCGCTCAGGCGACGCGGCGGTCCTCCCGCCTGAGCCACTTCTGCATGGCAGCGAGTTCCCCCTCCCAGTCCGGGCCGAACCGCTTCTGTCCGAAGGCGTCGTAGAGCAGGTCGAGCGATTCGATCAGGTCGCGGAGCTGCGTGGCCCGCTCCTCGAGACGGCCGCGCGGGTCGGTGATCGACTCGTCCGGGGGCGGGAGTTTGCCGGCGGAGACGGCCAGGGTTTCGGCGTGGAGGGTGAACTCGTAGCGGTGCCCGTGGCGGACGAGGGTCAGCCCCGCTTTGCGCGGCAGCTTGCCGCTCTGGATCGCCCGCCGGGCCTCGGGCAGCGAGGTCGGCCCGTCGTGTGAGATCGTCTCGTAGCCGGTCTGCCCGCGGGGGCACTCGAGCGTCAGGGTGCGGGCCAGCATGACGGTGGCTTCGGAGCCGTCGGCCAGCCGGAGCGTGTCGGACACCACGTCGGTGTAGTACCACAGCCACAGGAGGAACTCGTTGCCGATGAAGTCGCGGCTGCGGTCGTCGGCGATCCAGGCCAGGTCGGACGGGGTGACGCCGGGCACGAAGGTGCTGGGGGAGGAGTCGTCGACCAGGCGGGTGCGGCTGTGGAGTTCGGCCAGGTGGTAGGCGCGGGGCCCGGCCGTCACGCAGTGCAGGCCGTAGCCGAAGGTCGTTTCGAAGAGGCTGACGAGTTGGTCGATGGGGGTCAGGGCCGTGGTGCCGAACAGGACCTCGTTGGACAGCCGGTCCCACAGCACGGGGAAGCACCTCCGCTTGCGGTAGCGGCCGTCGCGGGCCTCGGCCTCGAGCCGCTCGCGGGCGGCTTCCTTGGCCTGCCGCTTCTGCTTCTGGCTCGGCAGGCCGCCGGGGTTCTTGCGTGCCAGCGCCTTCAGCTCGACCGAGTAGTAGGCCCGCAATAGGTCGGCCGGGAGCTTATCGGTATCGACGCGCAGGTCGAAGGTCAGGGTGTCGTTGATGATGTTCTTGGCGGCTGTGAACTCGGTGTCGAGGACGTGTTCGCCGGCCGTCCAGCCGGTCTCGACGCCGTCGGCGGAGGCGATCCGTTGTCGCCCGGCTTGCCAGCCGGCGAGTCGCTCGAGGTGTTCCTCGTCGAAGGTCCGCGGTGCCGGTCCGTCGACCTTGAACCGCAAGAAGGTGACACGACCAGAGTAGAACCCCATCGACGGCCTCCGTGCCTGCGGGGAGCGGTTTTCGGGTCGGCGGCTGGTGTGGGCGGCTCGGGCCGACCAACGATCGCCAGCGCGTACTTGGAGCGTGCCGGTGTCCGGAGCGTGCCGGTCTCCAGACACGCCCGGCGGGGGGGACCGGCCCGGCCTGCACTAGGCCGCCCGTCCGCTCAGCTCATAAGGAAGCTCGAGGTATGGGCGGCCCGACGGCCCTGAGGAAGCTCGAGGTATGGGCGGTCCATCGGCCCTGGTGATGGGCGGCCCGTCAGCTCACGAGCACGGCCTCGCCGACCTCGCGGTCCTTGCGACGCATCTCCTCCAAGATGATCGGATGCCAGCCGGGTTCGCGCTCATTAGCCGGGACATAATTCTCCCGGGCCCAGCGACGCAGCCGCAGTTCCTCGATGAGATCGACGTCGGCCTGTGTGCCACTGCTGTCCATGACACGACCCTTGCGAGATGTCCCGTCCACACACGCACGGGGGGCAGACGGGGAGAGGCTCTGCCGACTATTCGGCAGTTTTGGAACTATAGCGACCCCAGAAAGATCGGCAAGCGGCGGGTCGGAATTCAGGGGAAACCGGGGGCGGTCGTGGGGGGGAAAGTCGGCCGGTCCCGAGCCTAGAGGGGGCCGCGGGGGCGGTGGCCGTCACGCCCCGCCGACCGTGAGCACGACGTCCATCTCGGTGTCCTGCCTCTGGATCCGCAGCGTCGCCGTCTCGCCGGGTTTGAGCTTCCGCTGGACCCGCTCGAAATCTTCGTGGGACTCGATCGGTTCGCCGTTGATGGCCAGGATGATGTCGCCGACCTGGACGATGCGGCCGGCGGCGTTGACGCGGATCCCCTGCAACCCGGCCTTCTCGGCCGGCCCCTTGGGCACGAGCGACTCGATCATCACGCCGTGGTCGTAGCGTGCCCGGCGGAGCTTCTGCTGGTCGATCAGCTTGGCGATGCCGAGCGTCGGCCGCAAGGCCCGTCCGTTGCGGATGATCTGCGTCACCACCTGGTTGACGGTATCGGCCGGGATGGCGAAGCCGATGCCGACGTTGCCGCCGTTCTCGGCCGGCGTGGTGATCGCGGTATTCACGCCGATCAATCGCCCCGACTTGTCCAGCAGCGGCCCGCCCGAGTTACCGGGGTTGATCGCCGCGTCGGTCTGGATGCAGCCGTAGATGCGGGAGCCGCCCGGCGTCTCGATCGAGCGGTCCAGGGCGGAGATGATCCCCCGGGTCATGGTCAGACTCAGCCCGAAGGGGTTACCGATGGCGTAGACCTTCTGGCCGACCTCCAGGTCGTGAGAGGTGCCCAGTTCGATCTTGCGGATCTTGTCCCGGGGCGGCCGGTTCTGCGGGTCGAACTGCAGGACGGCCAGGTCGGAGTTGGGGTCGAAGCCGACGACGAGCGTGTCGTAGGCCGAGCGGTCGGAGAGGACGACCCGCGGCACCGTGTTGGGGTTGCGGCGGGCGAACCGTGGGTCGAACCGCGTCTCGCGCGGGTTGAGGAAGAGTTGCTCGATGACGTGGTAGTTGGTGACGATCCGGCCCTCGTCGTCCCAGATGAAGCCGGAGCCGGCCCCGGTCTGGAACTCGGCCGGTCGGTCGTCCCAGATGGTACGCCGGACCTGGACGATGTCGACGTTGACGACACTGGGCTTGAGCTTCTTGAAGAGGTTGACGGCCTCACGCTCGTCGGAGTCCAGGGGTTCGGCGGGGACCGGCTCCCGGGGCCGGGCGTCCGGGTCGTTGAGGGGAACGTCCTTGCCGCGGAAGGCCCCGACGAGCCACAGGGCGATCCCGGCCAAGAGCATGCCCAGGCCGACCAGCACCAGGTACGTCAGTACCCCGGCATTCCCCGACGGGACGGGGGGGCGGTGCGATCGCTCTTCGTAGTCGTAGGGGTCCGGTCGCATGACGTATTCTACCTCCGTTGGCCGGTGCCGATTGCCGATACGGTAGTCGAGGGCCGCTCCGGGGGACACGGGATTTGCCGTTACCCGCTACAAGCCGTCCGCTACTAGCCTCCGACGCAAGCCTTCCGTCACAACGTCCGCTACTAGCCTCCGCCATAAGCGGTCGGATACTAACTAGCCGGTCCGAGCTGGCCGGTACAAGCTAGCCGGTACAACCTAGCCGGTACGAGCCGTCCGATACAACCGATACAACCTGGGGATGGGGACACGGCAGTCGGCACCGGGCGGGCGAATCTGGCTAAACTGTCGGTGTCCGGCGGCGATCACAAACTGATTCATCCACTTTTCGCGGAGGACTCACAGATGCGAACACGGGTTCTGGCCGGGGCGATCCTGGCGGCCCTGCTCGGCACGACGGCGCGGGCCGAAGACAAGCCGCTCGAACGGCTCGACCTGGACCGCAGGATCGTCAAGGTCGTCTACGAGTCGGCCCTGCTCGGAACCGACATTTACAACCGGGGCAGGCGCGAGGAGTGCTTCCGGCTCTACCAGGGCACACTGGCGGCGGTGCTACCGCTGCTCGACCACCGGCCGAAACTCGCCGCCTCGGTCAAGCAGCGGATGGACAAGGCCCTGACGCTCGATGCCGCCGAGGGTGCCCACGAGCTGCGGGCCGCCCTCGACGAGATCCAGAACGAGATCGCTCCGAACCCGCTGGCCAAGTCCCTGCCCAAGGAGCCGAAGCCGGAGCCGAAGCCGGAACCCAAGCTCACCACGCTCTGGGACCGCCTGGGCGGCGAGAAGGGGGTCCAGAAGGTCGTCGATGACCTGATCGCCCTGGCGATCGAAGACCCGAAGGTCAACTTCCTGCGGGGCGGGACGGTCAAGCTCGACAAGAAGGGTGTGGACTCCCTGAAGCAGAAGCTCGTCGAGATGATCAGCGAGACGACCGGCGGCCCGCTGAAGTACACCGGCAAGGACATGAAGACGGCCCACGCCGGCATGAAGATCACCTCCGACGAGTTCGACGCCCTGGCCACGATCCTGGCCGAGGTGCTCAAGAAGAACAAGGTCGCGGACGCCGACGCCGCCGCCCTCCTGAAGATCGTCGGCAGCACCAAGCCGCTCATGGTCGAAGGCAAGGGCATGTGACCGGTCCGGCGGCTCCGCCACAATCGCCGGCGGCACCGCGACCCGACCCGACCGACCCTCCCGTACCGGAGGTCCCAGACCGGGACGCCCACACCGGGACTCCGACAGCGGAACTCCGACAGCGGGACTCCGACACCGGCATCGACGGTCGCGGCTCGGGCGGCGGTACCGCCCACCGGGCCGACCGCATCGACGGTCCCAGACCGGGGGCCGGAACTGTCTGCCCGGCGGGCTTCGTGCCGCGTGAACTGCCGGCTTGCCCACAATTTCTTGACGGGCGGGGCCACCCCACTACTATCAATCGTGTGCTTGCTCACCTCGACTTCGCCGTCGAGGTTGTTTTTTGCCCCGGCTTGTGAAAGAATTCACAAAGCAAAGGAATCGACCTGCTATCTCCGCGGGAATATTTCCGCACGATCCGTCCGCAGGATCTCTGCCGAGGGGGCCGAGCGATGTCGGTGACTCCCGTACAGACGCCCGCCGGGCTGGAACCGGCCTTCGATCTGGCGGCCTATTACCCGGTGTTGATCTATGCCGGGGTCGTCGCCCTCTTCGCGTTCGGCAGCGTGACCGCCACCCAACTGTTCCCGTTCAAGCCCCGCAAGCCGACCCGCGTCAAACTGATGCCCTACGAATCGGGCATGGACCCGGTCGGCTCGGCCCGCATGCAGTTCGACATCAAGTTCCACATCATCGCCATCACGTTCCTGATCTTCGACGTGGAACTGTTGCTGCTCTACCCGTGGGCGGTGATCGCCTTCTCGCAGGCCGGCGAGCAACTGTGGCGGGAGGTGTTCGGCGGGGCGGCGGTAGTCACGGTGCTGGTCTTCATCGGCCTGCTGACCCTCGGCTACGTCTACGAGTGGCGCAAGGGGACGTTCTCATGGCGATAACCGGACTGTTGCCCGACTTTCTGGTCACGAAGCTCGACGCCCTGGCCAACCTGCTCCGCAAGCACAGCCTCTGGCCGATGCCGTTCGCGACCGCCTGCTGCGGGATCGAGCTGATGGCGACGGCCAGCAGCCGCTACGACATCGCCCGCTTCGGCTCCGAGGCGATGCGGTTCAGCCCCCGGCAGTGCGACCTGATGATCGTGGCCGGGCGGATCGTCATGAAGATGGTGCCGGTGATGCAACGGATCTGGTTGCAGATGCCGGAACCGAAGTGGTGCATCAGCATGGGGGCGTGTGCCTCCTCGGGCGGCGTCTTCGACACCTACTCGGTGGTGCAGGGGATCGACCGCTTCATCCCGGTCGATGTCTACGTGCCCGGCTGCCCGCCCCGGCCCGAGCAACTGATCCGGGCGGTGCTAGACATTCAGGACAAGATCACCCGCACGGGGACGATCGACGGCCGCGAGTTCCGCGACCGCGACGCCTACGAAGGCCCGACCCCACTGGCCAAGGAACTCGGCCTCGACCAGGCCATCGTCGCCCCGGGGGATTACCAGACCGCGACCCGCCTGCGCGTGCCACTGAACTGATGCCTGCGAACCCGAACTGAGCCGGACCGAGCCGGATTTCAGACGAACCGAACCTCCGACGAACCGAGCCGAACCGATGCCCGCGTACCTCGACACGCTGAACGCCAGGTTCCCCGGCGAGTTCTCGACCTCGGAGTTCCGCGACAACAAGCGGGTGATCGTCTCGGCCGAGAAGGCACCCGCCGTACTCTTCGGGCTATTGAAGTGCCTGAAGGAGGAGTGCGGCTTCGACATGCTCGCGGAGCTGGGCGGCATCGACTACCTGAACTACCCGAACGCGACCGACCGCTACTGCGTCGTCTACGGGCTGACGAACACGACGACCGGCGAGCGGGTGTTCGTCAAGGCCTATGCGAACGACCCCGACCCGCAGCTGCCTTCGGTCTACCCGTTGTGGCGTGGTGCCGACTGGATGGAGCGGGAAGTTTACGACCTGTTCGGCGTGCGGTTCACGGGTCATCCCGACCTGCGGCGGATCCTGCTGCCGCACGAATTCACCGCCCACCCGCTGCGGAAGGATTACCCGCTGCGGGGCTACGGGGAGCGGCACAACTTCCCGACGATCACGCGGGCCGAGAGCTGAGGACAGGCGATGCCCCTGGAAGCCACCATCCCCCTCGACGACGTCGCCGGTGCCGACCGGGAGTACCTGTACACGCTCAACTTCGGCCCGCAGCACCCGGCCACGCACACCACGCTGCGACTGATCCTGACCCTCGACGGCGAGACGGTCGTCAAGGCCGTGCCGGACATCGGCTACCTGCACTCGGGCTTCGAGAAACTGGGGGAAGACCTCGACTTCAACCAGTACGTCACGATCGTCGACCGCATGAACTACATCTCGCCGGTGGCCAACGAAATCGCCTGGCACCACACCGTCGAGAAGCTCCTGGGGATCGAGATCACGCCCCGCTGCAAGTACCTGCGCACGATCCTGGCCGAGTTGGCCCGCATCAGCGACCACCTGCTGTGCATCGGGGCCGCCGCCCTCGACCTCGGCGCGCTGACCGCCTTCCTGTACGCCTTCAACCAGCGCGAGAAGGTCTACGACATCATCGAGGCCACGGCCGGGCAGCGGTTCCACCCCAGCTACACCCGGGTCGGCGGCCTGTTAGCCGACATCAGCGACGACGTGATCGCCCGCATCCGCGACTTCGTCAAGACCTTCCCCAAGGCCCACGCCGACATCTGCCGCCTGCTCAACCGCAACCGCATCTTCGTCGACCGCACCAAGGGCATCGGCGTACTCACCAAGGAAGAAGCGATCAACAGGAGCTGCTCGGGGCCGGTGGCCCGGGCCTCGGGCGTGGTCCGTGACCTGCGCAAGGACGAGCCGTACCTCGCCTACGGGGAACTGTCGTCGGCCTTCAAGGTGGTCTGTGCCAAGGGGGGCGACTGCTACAACCGCTACCTGGTCCGCATGGGCGAGATGATCGAGTCGTTGAACATCGTCGCGGCGGCGGTGGAGAACCTGCCCGCCGGCCCGGTGAATGTCGACCTCGACGAGAAGCTGACCATCCCGGATAAGACGGCGACCTACCGCAGCATCGAGGGACTGATCCAGCACTTCGAGCTGTTCATGTGGAACCGCCGCTGGGAGACGCCGGTCGAGGAGGTGTACGGTGCCAACGAGACGGCCAACGGGGAGCTGGGGTTCTATGTGGTGGCCGACGGCAGCGGCAAGGCCTTCCGGGCCCGCACCCGGCCGCCGTCGTTCATCCACTTCTCGATCTTCCCGCACCTCATCGAGGGGCACCAGATCAGCGACGTGCCGGCCGTCTTAGGGAGCCTGAACATCATCGCCGCCGAACTCGACCGCTGACCCGCCGCCGGAGACGACGACCCATGCCCGTGCTGACCGAAGACCAGAAGGACCGCATCCGCCGGTTCGCCGCCCAGTACCCGCGGGCGCAGGCGGCCACTCTCCCGGCACTGCACCTGGTCCACGACGAACACCGCACCGTCTCCGACGAGGCGATCGCCGAGATCGCCGAACTGCTCGGCCTGCACCCCGCCGAGGTGCAGGACACCATGACCTTCTACGAGTTCTTCAAGGGCCAGGGTGAGAGGCTCGGCAGGACGCGGCTGTGGGTCTGTCGCGGCCTGGCCTGCATGCTCCGGGGGGCCTACGAACTGCTCGAGCATTTCGAGGCCCGGCTCGGCGTGCGGTGCGGCCAGACCACCCCCGACGGGGCCGTCACGCTCGAATTCGCCGAGTGTATCGGGGCCTGTGACGGGGCCCCCGCCTGCCTGCGGGACGACGTTCACGTCATGAACGTCACCCCCGAGAAGGCCGACGCCCTCATCCAGGAATTGCGGGCCAAGTAACCCCCTGCCCGCCTGCCGACCCTCGACCCCCGACCCCCGACCGCCGACCCGCCGATTCCCCCTCGCCCCGTTCAGGACAGTCAGGAAAGCGTTCAGGAAAGCAGGACCGATCGCCATGCCTTACGAACCGGTACTCCTGGCCCGCGTCGGTAAGCCGGACAGCCACCGCCTCGAGGGCTACCGGGCCGACGGCGGCTACGCCACGGCCGAGCGCGTCCTTAAGGACATGCGGCCCGCCGACGTGGTCACCGCCGTCAAGGACGCCGGGCTCCGCGGCCGCGGCGGGGCCGGCTTCCCCACCGGTCTGAAGTGGACCTTCCTGCCCAAAGACCACCCCGGACCGATCTACCTGTGCGTCAACGCCGACGAGTCCGAGCCGTGTACCTACAACAACCGCATCCTGATGGAGAAAGACCCCCACCAGGTGCTCGAAGGGGTCCTGCTCGCCTGTTACGCCATCCGCTCCTCGAAGGCCTTCTTCTACATCCGCTACGAGTACGGCGACGCCTATCGGGCGGTGCAAGGGGCCATCGACGAACTCTACGCCGCCGGCATCCTCGGCGCGAACATCTTCGGCACCGGCTATAGCCTGGACGTCGTCGTCCACCGCGGGGCCGGGGCCTACATCTGCGGCGAGGAGACCGGCCTGATCGAGAGCCTCGAGGGCAAGCGGGCCTGGCCCCGCATCAAGCCGCCGTTCCCCGCCGTCGAAGGGGCCTTCCGCAAGCCGACGATCGTCAACAACGTCGAGACCCTGGCCTGTGTCACCCAGATCATGCGGCGGGGGGTCGACTGGTTCCGCTCGCTCGGCGTCCCCCCCGACCCGAACAACCCCCGCGACGCCGGCAGCTTCGGCCCCAAGCTCTATACCCTCGCCGGGCACGTCAACAACCCGACCTGCGTCGAGCTGCCGATGGGCGTCACCCTGCGGGAACTCGTCGAGGTCCACGGCGGCGGCGTGTGGAAGGGCCGCGAGGCCAAGGCGATCAACCCCGGCGGCCTGAGCATGGGCTTCGTGGACGTGAACGCCCCGCTGCCGGGCCAGGACGGTAAGACCGAATACGACATACCGCTGGACTTCAACGGCCCCGGCCGGGCCGGCTGCCTGGGGCTGGGCACCGCCGCCGTCACCGTCATCGACGACCAGACCAGCATGATCGACGTGCTGCACAACGTCTGCCAGTTCTTCAGCCACGAGAGCTGCGGCCAGTGTACCCCCTGCCGCGAGGGCACCGGCTGGATGCTTAAGATCACCGACCGACTCCGCCGCGGCCAGGGCCGCAGGGAAGACCTCGACGTGCTCATTGACGTGGCCGACCGGATCGGCATCATGCCCGGTACCACGATCTGCGGCCTGGCCGACGGGGCCGGTTGGCCGGTCAAGACCGCCATCCGCAAGTTCCGGGCCGAGTTCGAGGCCGCCATCCGGGCCGGGACCAAGAGCCGCTACGCCCGGCCGCTGGAGGTCGTGGGGGCCCACTGACCGAACCGAGCCGCCAAGCGGAGGCCGCCATGCGCGTTCCCCTGACGCTCCTCGTATTGCTGCCCGTGCTACTATTGCCGCTCGCCGGCTGTGGTCGGAAGGTCCCGAAGGCGACCGGGGGCGAAGACACACCACCTCCGCCGGCCGTCGCCGCGGCCGGGCCGAACACCCGACCGGCCCCGACCAACCCCCCCGGCGACCGGGGCCAGAAGGACCAGAAGGCCGACAAGAGCGAGAAACCGAACTGGCTCAACGACGAACGCTTCAAGCGGGTGACCGACCCCCTGCCGGACGAGCCGAGGCCGAAATCGGGCTGGAGTGTCACCCCCCCGGAGGGTGGCTGGACGGCCCCGGCCTCGGGCGGGGCGGCCCTCCCGCCGGCGACGACCCGGCAACCCGTGCTGCCGTCACCCGCTCCGGTGACCGGCTCACCCCCACCGGCCACGGGCAACCCCGCACCGGCCCCCCCGACGACCGGCGGCAGCCGGCCCGTCACCGGCGGCGGCCGACCGGTGACACGCGACGACCTGAACGAGATCTGGATCTTCATCGAGAACCGCTCGCAGGCCACCGGCACGATGCCCAGCCCCGAGACGACCTACGCCGCCCTGGTGGCGGCCAACGCCCGGGCCGCCGAACTGGTCCGGGACGGCTCGATCATCCTGACCGGAGCCACCAGCCGCGAGAGCATCTGGGCGTTCGAGCGGAACGCCCCGACGCGGGGCGGCTGGGTCGCCAGCCAGAACGGCCCGGAGCAACTGACGGCCGCCCAGTTCGCCCAGCGTCTGGGTCGTTGACCGCCGAACGCTAAGTCGGGCCGAGCCGGGACGGGCCAAACTGGGCTGGGCCAGACCAGGCCAAGCTGAGCCGAGCCGGACCGAACCAGACCGGGTCAAGCCAGACCGGGCCGGGCCGAGCTGAGGCGGACCGAGCTGAGCTAAGCCGAGCCGGGTCGCCGGCCGCCACCCTCCGTTGAGGACAGTGTCCATGCCGACCGTATACGTGAACGACAAGCCGGTCGAGATCGGCGACCGCAAACTGAACTGCATCCAGGCCGCGGAACTGGCCGGTGTGTTCATCCCCCACTACTGCTGGCACGACGCCCTCTCCGTCGTCGCCAGTTGCCGGATGTGCCTCGTCGAGGTCGGGGACGTGAACCCCAAGGACGGCACGCTCGTCATGCAACCGAAGGTCGTCCCCGGCTGTCAGACGTTCGTCCGCGACGGCACGACCATCGTCACCAGCGAGTACGACAAGCGGGACCGGTCGTACCCGCCCCGGCCCTACGACGCCAACTACCTCAAGGCCGGTCCGCCCGGCTCCCGCGCCAAGAAGGCGCAGGCCGACACCCTGGAAGGATTGTTGCTCAACCACCCGCTCGACTGCCCCGTGTGCGACAAGGCCGGCGAGTGCAAGCTCCAGGACTTCTCGTTCAAGTACGGCCGGGCCGAGTCGCGCATGGTCGACGTGAAGAACACGCCGCCCAACAAGGATTACCTCTCCAGCAAGATCAAGCTGTTCACCGACCGCTGCATCATGTGTACCCGCTGCGTCCGCTTCACGCGGGAGGTCTCGGGTACGAGCGAGTTGATGGTCAAGGGCCGCGGCCACCACGAGGAGATCGACATCTTTCCCGGCCGACCCCTGGAGAACAAACTGGCCGGCAACGTCGTCGACCTGTGCCCCGTCGGTGCCCTCGGCAGCAAGGACTTCCTGTACAAACAACGGGTCTGGTACCTCAAGGAGCACGAGGGCGTCTGCTGCCGTTGCAGCACCGGCTGTAGCGTCTATGTCGATGCCAACAAGGACATCGTGTACCGGCTCCGGGCCCGCAAGAACCTGCAAGCCCAGGGCTACTTCATCTGTGACGAGGGGCGGTACGGCTACCACTTCGCCAACTCCCGCGACCGCATCCTGCGGCCCTCGGTCCGCGTCGACGGCACCCTGAAGCCGAGCGTCTGGTCCAGCGTCACGCCCCGGCTCAAGCAGGCCGTCACCCGGGCGGTCGCCGACAACCCCGCCGGCTTCGTCGCCGTTCTCTCCCCGTTCCTGACGGTCGAGGAGGCGTTCCTGTACGCGACCTACTTCCGCGGCCTGGGACCGCAGGTGCGGCTGGCCCTGGGGCCCGTGCCGGTCGTGGGCGAGGACGACCGCTACCCGAAGGACCTACGGGGCAACCCGGTCGAGCCGACGAAGTTCGTCATCCGGGCCGAGAAGTGCCCGAACCGCCGGGGGGTCGAGACGGTGCTGGCCCACTTCCAGGGGAGCGTGCCCCGCTTCGCCGACGTCACCGACGCCACCGCCCTGTGGTTCGCCGGCGGTTACCCCGACCCGACGCACCTGGCGGCGGCCCTCCCCGGCGACTGGAAGGCCCCTGCCCTGCTGATCGTGCAGGACCTGTTCCCCGGACGGCTCACCGAGTCGGCCACCTTCGTCCTGCCCGGCACCTCGGTCTTCGAGAAGGACGGCACCTATGTGAACCATGCCGGGCTGGCCCAGTCGTTCCGCCGCGCGATCCGGCCGCCCGTCGAGGCCCGAACGGAACTGCAACTGGCCCACGACCTGCTCGGCCGCCCCGGGCTGGTCCGCGCCGCCGCCGTGCGGGCCGAACTGGCCGCCGCCGTCCCGGCCTTCGCCGCCCTCGCCGCCGACGAACTACCCCCCACCGGGATACGCTTCGAGTTACCCCTCGTCGGGGCCGTCTGAACCTGAACCGGACCGGCGGGGCCGTTTGAACCTGAACCGGACCGGCGGGCCGTCTGAAAGCCGATCGGACCGGAGCGGCGTCCGAGGCCGACGACACGGCAAGCCGGTAGCCAGCCCCCGAGACCTCGACCTCGACCCGGTAGCCGGAACCGGCACAGCCTGAAACCAAACCGCTTGCGGAACCGAGCCGATGCCCAGCTTCGACCCCCTCAGCACCGCCGTCGTGATCGTCGGCCTGATGGCCTTCGTCCTCGGGCTTTGCGCCTTCCTGACCCTGTCGGAGCGGAAGCTGGCGGCCTGGATGCAAGACCGCCTCGGCCCGAACCGCGTCGGCCCCGGCGGGCTGCTCCAACCGATCGCCGACGGCGGCAAGTTCTTCCTCAAGGAAGAGGTCATCCCGTCGCACGTGGACAAGGTCTTCTACCTGCTGGCCCCCGTGGTGGCCGTCGGCACCGCCCTGCTGGCCCTGGCCGTCGTCCCGTTCGGCGCGACCACACCCCCGCCCCCGCCGGTTCCGGTCACGACCGGCAGCGATGCCGGCAGCGATGCCGGGGTCCGCGGTGCCGTGGCCCGGTTCGAAGAACAGCAGCGGGCCTACCAACAAGCCTTCAGCTTCGTCATCAACCCCGGCCTGGACATCGGCGTTCTCTACCTGTTCGCCATCGGCTCGCTCGCCGTCTACGGCGTGATCCTGGCCGGCTGGAGCGCCAACAACAAGTACTCCCTGCTCGGGGCACTGCGGGCCAGCGCCCAGGTGATCAGCTACGAGATCCCGCTCGGCCTCTCGGTCCTGGGGGTCTTCCTGATCGTCGGCTCCCTCAACCCCGAGACGATCATCGCCTGGCAGACGGCCGACGGGCCGTGGTGGCTGGTCGTCTTCCAACCCCTGGCCCTGCTGCTGTTCATGACCAGCAACTACGCCGAGTGCAACCGCCTGCCGTTCGACCTGCCCGAAGCGGAGCAGGAACTCGTCGGCGGCTACCACACCGAGTACTCGGCCCTGAAGCTCGGCCTGATGCTCCTCTCGGAGTACGTCCACCTGATCGTCGGCAGCTTCATGCTCTCGGTGCTGTTCCTGGGCGGCTGGAGCCTTTTCGGCCTGGAGTCGGTGTCCGAGAACCCGACCGTCTCGGCGGTCCTGAAGCTCTTCATCCTCTGCGGCAAGATGTTCGCGCTGTGCCTGTTCGCCCAACTGGTCCGCTGGACGATCCCGCGGTTCCGCTTCGATCAACTCATGAACATCGCCTGGAAGGTGCTCATCCCGCTGGCCCTTCTCAACGTCTTGTGCGTCACCGCCGTGCTGTACTTTAAGCTGCCGCTGGGGGTACTGACCGTCACGTCGGTCTTGCTGTTCCTCGGTGCCGGGGTGCTGTCGGTCCGCTGGAACGGGTCGGTTACGAACCCCCGACGCAAGGTGGTGAAGTTGCCGCCGGGCCTGCCGGCCGGGGTGACCTACGCGAGCTGAGACCGCCCCCCCCTTTGCCGAACGAACACCACCCCCGGAGCTAACCCTCCTGAACCTACCCCCCTGAAGAATCTACCCCCCTGAACCGGAGTGAGCCGTGCCGATCGCCGAATCCGAAGTGAAGTGGGTCGACGAGCCCCGTCTGGGGTTCTGGGAGCAGTTGTACATCCCCGCGATGATCGACGGCCTGAAGACGACCATCGGTCACATCTTCAAGCCGGCCGTGAGGACCGAGCTGTACCCGGAGCAGGAGCCGAAGCTTCCGCCCAACTACCGGGGCGTCCACCGGCTGAACCGGGACGAGCAGGGCCGGGTCAAGTGCGTGGCCTGCTACATGTGTGCGACGGCCTGCCCGGCCCACTGCATCGACATCGTTGCCGCCCCCGCCCCGCCGGAATGGAAGGACCGCGAGAAGTATCCCGAGACGTTCGTCATCGACGAACTCCGCTGCATCTACTGCGGGATGTGCGAGGAAGCCTGCCCGGTCGACGCCATCGAGCTGACGACGCTCTACGACCTGACCGGCCTGAGCCGCGAGGAGATGGTCTTCGACAAGGAGAAGCTCCTGAGCGTCTTCGACACGACCACCCGGATGGGGACCGACCCGGTCCGAACCCGGGCCGGTCGTCTGAGCGTCGCCTCGGAGGTGCCGCCGGGCTGATCACGGCCTGCGTCGCCGCCGACCGGTCCGCCGGCCGCCCCCGGCAGGGGCGACCATTTTCTCATTTTCTTCGGCCCCGCTGACACCGGCGACCCACCTCATATACTCGCTTGTGAAAAACCGCACGAGCCTGCCATGCCCTTGTCCACGCTGACGCCGTTCCAGCTTTCCGTCGGGCAGATCGCCTTGGCGGTCCTGCTCGCCGCCGCGGGGTTTTATCTGCTGTTGCCCCGGCCGAGGCGTCGCCGCGTCGGGGTCGGGGTGGCCGCCCTGCTCGCAGCCGCGGCCGTGTTCGCGGCCTGGCTGGTCACCACCTTCGCAGGCCCGATGCCCGACCTCGTCGGCTCGGGGTTGTTCGGGTTCTTCGCCTGCGGTGCCCTGGGGTTCGGAACGGTGCTGGTCACGCAGCGGAACCCGGCCCGCGGGGCGATCGCCTTCGCCTTTGTCATCCTCAGCACCTGCGGCCTGTTCCTGCTGCTGGCCGCCCCGCTCCTGATGGCCGCCACCATCATCGTCTATGCCGGGGCGATCGTCGTTACCTTCCTCTTCGTGCTGATGCTCTCGCAGACCGGCGGGCCGTCCGACGAGAACGACCGGAGCCGCGAACCGCTGTTCGGCTCGCTGGCCGGCTTCGCCTTCACGGGCCTGGTACTGTTTGCCCTTTATCTGACACAACTCGGTAGCACGGCCACGGCCGGCGACCCGGCCCCGGTGCCGCCGCAACGACTACCCGTGACGGTCCTGACGGCCGCGGAGCGGAAGACGCTGCTCGACGTGGTGGCCCGGCTCGACGCGGCCCCCGAGGGGCTCGGGGCTGACCCCGCGCCGCCCGGGTCCGGCGAGCCGGCCGCGGCCTACTTCGACTCGATCCGCAACGACCTGGAGACCGTCACCGGGTCGATCGGCCAGCGCCTGGGAGTTGCGGGGGCGATGCCGGACGACCCCCGGGCCGAACCGCTCCGGACCGACGAGCAGGCCGCCGCCGTCCTGCGCAGGGTCGCCGCCGTGCGCGAGGCCAACGAGAACGCCTCCCGGGCGGTCATCAACCACCTCTTCGAGGGCCGACCCGATCGCTCCGCCGTCATCGCCGAACTCCGCAAGGTCCGCGACGAGGCGCTGCTACTGTCCGGCTCGGCCGACCTGCCGGCCCGCAACACCGCGAACCTCGGCTACCTGCTGTACACACAGCACCTATTGGCGATCGAGTTGGCCGGCATTTTGCTCCTGATCGCCACGATCGGGGCGGTCGTCATCACCCAGCGGAAGGGGGTCGCCGCGTGATCACACTCGGGCATTACCTGGCGGTCGCCGCCGCCCTCTTCGGGATCGGGCTGGTCGGGTTCCTGACCCGGCGGAACCTGATCACCTCATTCCTCTGTGCCGAGATGATGCTCCAGGGGGTGGCGATCAACTTCGTGGCGTTCGCCCGGTATCACGGCAACCTGCAGGGTCAGGCGTTCGTGGTCTTCATCCTGGCCGTGGCCGCCTGCGAGGCGGCCGTCGCTCTGGCCCTGTTCGTGATGCTCTACCGGCGGGGTAAGTCGCTCGACGCCTCGGTCTGGCAATCGCTGCGGGAACTCGGGGTGCCTCCGGCCGTCGACACGGAACCGTTGCCGGCCGCCCCGCGAGCCGAGGACGAGATCCGACTGCCGCCGGCCGGCGTCCGCCCGGCCGCGCCCGCCGACGAGGAGGAGGCCGCCCGTGTCTGACCCGCTCGGCTTCGCGCTGGCGATCCTGGTCCTGCCCCTCGTCGCCGCGCTGGCGGCCGCCCTGCTGTCCCGCTCGTCGCGGGCGGAGCTGGCCCACATCCCGCTCGTGACCGCCAGCGCCGCCTCGGCCGTCCTCGGGGCCTGGCTGCTCCTACTGGTCGACGACCGGCCCGGTCACGCCGTCGTCGGGAACCTGGCGACGTGGTTCGCCGCCGGCAAACTCTCCGTGTACTTCTCGGTCACGATCGACCCGCTCGCGGCGGTCATGCTGGCGATGGTGACCTTCGTCGCCCTGTGGATCGCCGTCTTCTCGTCGGGCTACATGCACGGCGACCGGGGATACGGCCGCTTCTTCGCCGTCATGAGCCTGTTCGTGTTCAGCATGTGCGGGCTGGTGCTGGCCAACAACTTCCTGGTGCTGGTGGCGTTCTGGGAGGGTGTCGGCCTGTGTTCCTACCTGCTGGTCGGCTACTACTACGACAAGCCGGCCGCCGCCGCCGCCGCCCGCAAGGCCTTCCTGGTCACCCGCATCGGCGACACCGGACTGATCCTCGGCGTCCTGCTGCTGTGGAAGCTGGGCGGTTGGAACACCGACCTGACGGCGGTCTTCGACCACATCCGCACGCACACGCCGGACACCGCCGAGCTGACCACCGCCTGCCTGCTGTTGTTCTGCGGGGCGGTCGGCAAGAGTGCCCAGTTCCCGCTCTATGTGTGGTTGCCCGACGCCATGGAAGGCCCGACGCCCGTCTCGGCCCTGATCCACGCGGCGACGATGGTGACGGCCGGCGTCTACCTGCTGGCCCGCTGTGCCCCGCTGCTGGTGATCTGCCCCGAGGCCCGCTTCCTGGTCGGTGTGACCGGGGGGATCACGGCCGTGCTGGCGGCGTTCCTGGCCCTGGCCCAGACCGACCTGAAGCGAATCCTCGCCTACTCGACGGTCAGCCAACTGGGGTTGATGTTCCTGGCCCTGGGGACGGCCGGGGCGATCAGCCCGGCGTTGGCCGTCACCGCCGCCATGTTCCACCTGTTCACGCACGCCTTCTTCAAGGCCCTGCTCTTCCTCGCGGCCGGCAGCGTGATGCACGCCCTGGGCGGGGTCATCGACGTGCGGAAGTTCGGCGGCCTGCGGAAGCGGCTTCCGGTCACGCACCTGACGTTCCTGTGCGGGGCCGCCGCCCTGGCCGGCGTGCCCTTGCTCTCCGGGTTCTGGAGCAAGGACCTGGTCCTCGAGGCGGTCCAGCAAGCCGGGCACCGCGGGCCGCACGCGACCGGCTACCTCTTCCTGTTCGGGGTCGCGCTACTGACCACGTTCCTAACGGCGTTCTACACCTTCCGGGCGTACTTCCTCAGCTTCTGGGGAGCCGAGCGCGTCCCCGAGGTCCCCGAGGTCCCCGGAGAGGCCGGGCCACACGCCCACGAATCACCGCCGGTGATGACCGTTCCGCTTTTGGTCCTGGCGGTCGGGGCCTTGTTCGTCGGCATCGTGGCGGAACCGTTCACGCACTGGTTCAGCCACTTCCTGGGTCAGACGCCGACGCTGGCTCCGCAGGTCCTGGCAGACGGGCTGGCTCCGCGGGCCACGGCACACGGCACGACGGCCGCCGACCCGGGGCTGAACGCCGGCCCGAACCACGGGTTCAACTGGACGACCGCGGGCCTCAGCACCGCCTGCGCCTTGGCCGGGATCGGACTGGCCTACGCGGTATACCGCCGGGGTGAGCCGCAACGCTACCCGGCCCCGGTCGAGACGCTCTTCTCGCTGTCGCGGAACAAGTTGTACGTCGAGGACATCTACGAGGCGGTGGTGGTGAAGCCGGCGGGAATACTGGCGTTTTTGGCCGCTGCCTTCGACGGGTTTCTCGACGGCCTGACCCGGCTCATCGCCGCCGTGCCACGGTTCATCGGCCAGTGGGCCCGCCCCGTACAGAACGGGCTGGTACAGTTCTACGCCCTGTCGATGGCGCTGGGGCTGGTCGTGTTCCTGACGTTCGTGATGTTCCGGGTGGCCCGCTAAGGGTGGCCCGCTAAGGCCGACCCGGTAGGCCGGCATGCTGACGTGTAGTGCTGACGTGTGGAGCTGACGTGAAGACGTGCCGACCCGGTAACGGCTGACACGCGAGGGCCCGCGAGAGGCGGGCGGGCGACCGGCCAGGAAGTAGACGCATGGACACCTTGTTGGACATCATCGCCGACCCCCGCACCGGCCGGACCGTCGTGCTGCTGGCGGTGCTGTTGCCGTTCGTCTCGGCCGGGGTGCTGGCGTTGCTCGGCCCACTCGCCCGCCGGGTCGCCCTCTGGCTGGCGATCCTGCACCTGGCCGTGACCGGCACCGCCCTGGGGCTGAGCTTGCCGGTCCTCAGCGAGCGGAGTGAGCTGGACGCCCGGGTCCGGGCGGACGGGTCGATCCGCTTCCGGCCGCAACTGGTCCCCGGCGACGCCGGCGGCAAAGAGAGTACTAGCGGCCGAACCGCCTGGAACCTGCTGAGCTTCTCGCCGGGGGCCGACCCGAACCGGGTCACGGCCAACGTCCAGTTCTACGTCGGCCTCGACGGCCTGAACGTCTGGCTGCTGGCCCTGGCCAGCTTCATGCTCATCCCGGCGGTCCTGGTCTCCTGGGAGTCGGTGACGACCAGACCCGGGGCGTTCTACGCCTGGCTCTTCGTCCTGCAGGGCGGGGCGATCGGGGCCTTCCTGTCGTTCGACGTGATCCTGTTTTACGTGTTCTTTGAACTGACGCTGATCCCGGCCTTCTTCCTGATCGGCAACTGGGGCACAGGCTCCGGCCGGCGTGACGCCGCCGCCAAATTCTTCCTCTACACCCTGGCCGGGAGCCTGCTGACGCTCGTCGGCCTGGTCGGGATCGTCTTGACCAACCCCAACCCCGAGACGGGGCAGATCACCTTCTCGCTGCCGGACCTGATGACCAACGTGCAGCGGTACCTGGAAGCGGCCCACGCCGACGCCTTGGCCGGCAGGCCCGAGAAGTTAGCCGAGCTGCACGCCACGCAGTTCTGGCTGTTCCTGGCCCTGGTCGCCGGGTTCCTCGTCAAGGTCCCGGTCTGGCCGTTCCACACCTGGCTGCCCGCGGCCTATGGCGAGGCCCCCCTGGGGGTCACGGTGCTGCTCTCGGCCCTGCTGGCCAAGCTCGGCACCTTCGGGCTGGTCCGGCTGGTGCTGCCGCTCACCTCGGACGCGGCCATCCAGTACGGCCTGCCGGTCCTCGGCTCGCTGGCCGCCTTCGGCATCGTCTACGCCGCCCTGTGTGCCTACGCCCAGAAAGACCTCAAGCTGCTGGTGGCGTATAGCTCCGTGTCGCACCTGGGGTTCCTGGTCCTGGCCGTCTTCGCCTTCAACACCGAGGGCCTCAGCGGGGCCGTCCTGCACATGGTGAACCACGGCCTGAGCACCGGGGGGATGTTCGCCCTGCTCGGCTTCCTGTTCGACCGCTACCGCACGACCCAGATGAGTGCATACGGCGGCCTGATGGGACAGTTTCCGAACTTCGCGGTGCTGTCCTTCGTGCTGTGCCTGGCCAGCATCGGCCTGCCGGGGCTGAACAACTTTGTCAGCGAGATGTTGATGCTGGCGGGGCTGTTCGACGCGCGGAACCCCGGGCTGCGGGGGCTGGGGCCGGCCGTCGTCGCCGCCCTCGGCATCCTGCTGAGCGCCTGGTACGTCCTGACGATGCTCCAGAAGGTGTTCTTTAACCCGGCGAAGGCCCCGCCGCCGTACAACCCTGAGACCGTGCCGACCGACGTGACCGGTCGGGAGGGTCTGGCCCTCGGTTCGCTCGCCGGCCTGTGCCTGCTGCTGGGCCTGTTCCCGCAGACACTGCTCGGCCCGATCCGCGGAGATGTGAACAACCTGGCGCGGATCGGCGAACTGGCCCGTGACCGGGTCAACGGTGTTCCGCACGCCCAGGAGCAATTCCCGTCATCGACCCGGCCCAGTTTAGTGCCGCCGGGAGCCGGCCCCGGCCCCGGAGCCGGTCCCGGAGCCGGTCCGATCCCCGGCCCGGGAGTTGGTCCCGGCCCCGGTCCGCGAGTTGGCCCACCGGGAGCCGCCCCGGGCGGACCTCCCCGACCCAAGGGCTAGACCCGCCCGCCGTCCGAACACCGCACTACCGCACGAGGTGAGGCCTTACCGTGAACCCGCTGGCCGACCAGGATTTACAACAGACGCTCACGGGCGTGTTCCGGCTGGTACTCCCGGAAGCCGCTCTGGTGGCCACGACGTGCGTGGTGTTTTTGGTCGCCTGTTACCGCCGCAGCCGGGACCTGTCGTTCGCCCTGTCGCTGGCCGGTGTGGTCGTGGCCGGGCTGCTCGCCGTGCTGGTCAAGCCGGTCCCGCCCGCCCTGGCGAGCGTCGCCCCGGTTATGACCGACGCCGCCGCCGCCTTCGTGCAGTGGTTGGCCCTGATCACGGCCGGGGTCCTCTTGTTCATCGCCTGCGGGGAAGTGGAGGACGCCAACGCCGCCGAGTACACCGGCTGCCTCCTGGCTGCCGCCGCCGGGGTGTCCCTGGTCGCCAAGGCGAACGACCTGGTCCCGCTGTTCCTGGCCCTGGAGCTGCTCAGCATCCCGACCTACGTCCTGCTGTACCTGCCGGTGCGGACCCGGCTCAACCAGGAGGCCGCCGCCAAGTACTTCTTGCTGAGCGTGATGTCCTCGGCGGTGCTGCTGTTCGGGTTCAGCTACCTGTACGGCCTGACCGGGAGTACGAACCTGACGGTGATCACCGACACGCTCACCAAGGCGAACAGCACGGCCCTCTCGCCGATGGCCCTGGTCGGCATGGCGCTGGTGATCGCCGGGATGGCCTTCCGGGTCACGGCCGTGCCGTTCCACTTCTATGCCCCGGACGTATACGAGGGCGGGCCGCCCGGGGTGATCGCCCAACTCGCCTTCTTGCCCAAGGTGGCGGGCTTCCTGGTGCTGGCCCGGCTCCTGGGCCTGCTCGGGGCGGACCCCCGCCACCTGCCCTTCGAGGCCGACTCGCACATACCCCTGCTCCTGTACGTCGTCGCCCTCCTGACGATGACCCTCGGGAACGTGCTGGCCCTGCTGCAAGACAATGTCCGGCGGATGCTGGCCTACTCGGGGGTGGCCCACGCCGGTTACATGCTGATCGGCGTCCTCGTGGCCTGTTCGCTGCCGGACGCGAAGGGCGAACCGGTCACCGACACGCGCACCGGTGCCACCGTGGGGCTGTCGCCGCCGACCGTCGGAGGCATCGACGCCTTGTTGGTGTACCTGGTGGCCTATGGCCTGATGACGGTGGGGGCGTTCGCGGTCCTGCTCTATCTGAGTACACCGGAACGGCCCGTCGAGGCGATCGACGACCTGGCCGGCCTGGCCCAGACCCATCCGGTCTCGGCCGCCGCCCTGGCCGTATTCCTGTTCAGCCTGATCGGCCTGCCCCTCACCGCCGGGTTCGTCGGCAAGTTCCTGCTCTTCGTGGGGGCGTTCACGGCCCCGACCGACTCGGTGATGCAGGACCGTTACCGCATCCTGGCGGTCGTTGCGGCGGTGAACGCGGCGGTCGGCGCGTACTACTACCTCCGCGTCGTCGCCGTGATGTACCTGCGTACCCCGCTCCGCCCGCTGACCGGCTCACGTTCCTATCCGACCCTCGGGGCGTCGCTGGCACTCGCGGCGGCGACCCTCGTGCTAGGGGTCTACCCCGAACCTCTGGTGAAGGCGGCCCGGGCCGCGGCCCCCGTTCCCCCGCCCGTCACCCTCGCCGGAAAGTCCGGTTAAGGACAAGTCCGATCAGGGACAAGTAAGGACAAGAAGGACAAGAAGGACACGGAAGCCCCCTCGGCGATTCGTCCCCCTTCCCGTTGTCCCCCTGCAGCCGTGGCCGCTCACCCGCCACCGACCGTCCTGCAGAGCTACGGGGTTGCACTCCGGGGGCTTGTCTGGGTGCCGGTATCCGGCGGTCTGAGCGGGGCCCGCGTCTGGCGGGGCGACTCGCCGACGGGCAGTCCCGTCGTGGCCGTTAAGGGCTGGCCGCCGGGCATGACCGCGCGACGGCTGGCGGCGATCCACCTCGACATCGACCGGGCCGCGCACCTGCCGTTCGTGCCCCGTCTTTTGCGCACCGAGGACGGTGGCACGGTCGTGACCGCGGGCGAGCAGGTCTGGGACGCGACGCAGTGGCGACCGGGACGACCCGCCGAGCCGCTCACGCCGCAGGGCGCGTCGGTCATGGCCGAGGCACTGGCCCGCCTGCACGAGGCCTGGCCCGCGACCGGGGTGGGGCCGTGCCCCGGTGTGCGGAACCGCTTGCGCGCGCTGGAGGAGTTCGAGAGATCGTTCCCGACGGTGCCGGCGTGGGAGTCTGGCATGGCGACCGAGCTGGCCGCGGCGGCGCGTCGGGCCTGGTGGGCCGTGTCGCACCACCGCCGGGCGGTAACCGCCGCGCTGCGTCGCTGGGAGCCGGTGCGGTTCGCCCTGGGGCCGTGTCTGCGGGACGTGCGCTGGGAACACGTCTTGTTCGAGGACGGGCGGGTGAGCGGGATCGTCGATTACGGGGCACTGGCCGAGGACCACGTCGCCGTCGATCTGGCGCGTTACCTGGGGGACAGCCCGGCCGCGAACAGCGAGGAGGTGCTGGCGGCGGCGGCCGCGAGCTACCGCCAAGCCCGTGGCCGGGGCCGATCCACCGCCTTCCCCGACGAGTTCCTGCGTGACCTGACGCGGGCGGGGGTGGTGTGCTCGTTGATCGGTTGGCTCGTGCGTCTGCGGCCCGGAGGCGGAGCGGCCGTCCCGACCGACGCGGCGGGGGTCGCTGCCCGGATCGAGCGTCTGCTGGATCGGGTCGGCGCGTCGGGGCCGACGTGAAGTCGAAGGTCCGGCCGAAATGACCGCACCGCCTGTCGATTTTCCCGCCAGGACTCGGCAAATTCCGACGCCCGGCGATTTGACTCGCCTCCGAGACCGACCTAAGTTTCGAGCGTCAAAAGGTCGCCGGTCCACCGAAACGGGACGAAACGAGGACCGTCGAGGGTTGCCTGAGTCGTCCCGGCGGTGGGAGCGGAACCGGAGTGAGACCGGCCCTGGCGTCGGTCCACGTTACACGGAGTGAAGCCCATGCTCGTCAAGGCCGTACGAGCGGTCGTCGGCTTCTTAAAGGAGGAGAGCGGGCCAACCGCTGTCGAGTACGCCGTCATGCTCGCGCTGATCATCGCCGTGCTGTTCGCGGCGATCGGCAACATCGGGAGCACGACGAACGAGATGTACAACAACATCACCTTACAGGGCGTCAAGGTCAATAACTGAGCCAACAACTGAGTCGTGCCGACCGACCCGGGCGGGGTCGCGCCCCGTGCAGGCGGTCCGCGGTGGTCGGGGCGGGGAACCCGACGACACCGCAGGGATTGCTGACCACAAACGTGACCACATGAAGGGAGATCGAACATGCGCTGTCTGTGCAAGAACCTGGTGTCGTTCCTGAAGAAGGAAGACGGCCCGACGGCGGTCGAGTACGCGGTGATGCTGGCGCTGATCATCGTCGTCTGCATCGCCGCCATCACCACCCTGGGGTCCAACGCCAACAGCACCTTCAGCTTCGTCGGCTCGTCCATCAAAACCAGTTGACCGAGCCGGGTGACGCTGCCGGACGACCAGTCCGGGGCGATGGCCGGGTGAAGTCCGAGCCGAGCCGGTTGGCTCGGCTCGTGTTTTGACAGCCGGGTCGGGTCCGTCGCCCGCTCGGCCCCCGCCAACGGGTCCCCGCTGCTCTCAGCGACCCGCTGCTCCCAGCGATCAGTTAAAGAGCGATCAGTTAAAGGAGGTTGCCCCCCGATGCCCCCTGAAGCCCCGACGCTCGGCCAGCCCGCTGACCCGGTGTCCGCCCGACCGGACGACGACTCCCTGGGCCTCGACCGGGAGTTCCTCATTCAGATGGCGAAGATGCCGGCCCTGGCCCTTCTCTGGGTCGCCGCCGCCTTCGTCGCTCACCACGTCTGGGCCTGGGTGCAACCGACCGGCCTGAACGCCGGCCCGCTCCTGGTCGTCTCGTTCGGCATGATCCTGGCCGCCTTCATCGACGGCTGGGCGCTGCGGGTGCCGAACTGGGTCACGTTGCCTCTGATCCTGAGCGGCTGGATGCTCGGCGGGTTACACGACCTCGGGGTGGCGGTCGATGCCGGTACGGGCGGGTTCGGGACCGCCTTCCTGGCCACGCTGTGGGGCTTTGTGCTGTTGTTCCCGGTCCTGGCGGTGCGGGGCGTGGGCGAGGGCGACGTGAAGATGCAGATGGGTTTCGCGGCCTGGGCCGGGGCCTTCTTCGGGACCGGGGCGACGACCGCGGAGGCCGGCCTGCAGCCGTTGCACGGCCTCGGGGTCGTCTTCTGGGCGTTCGTGTTCGGGGTCGTGGCCGGCGGGGCCTTCGCCCTGGTCATGATCCTGATGCGGGGTCGGTTCCGGGAGAATGTCCACATGGTCGGTTCGATCTTCACCGACCTGCTGCTCATCTTCCAGGGGCAGGTGGCCGCCGCCACCGCCCGAGCCGAGGCCCGGCGCGACCGCTGGGTGAAGCTGCCCTACGGCATCCCACTGTGTGTCGGCTTCCTGATGTATCTGGGTTACATGCTCATCCTCGTGGCCTGAAATTCCCTCTGCCGCCATCGGAAAAAAACTGCGGTTTCCTGCCGACCGCGAAACAGAGGCTGAGCTATAGAACTGTTAAGCTGCGAATTCTCCGCACGGCTCAGGCAATCGGAAAGACTGAAGTAACCCGATGTCTGGGGTCGAATCTTAAGGCGGGGAAGTAGGGTCGCTACACGGCACAAGGCCGGTAAATCCGCTAAGCTCTCGTGACCCGTCGACGAGAGGCCCTGGAGAACAACCGGACGGATGAACCGGCCGGATGAACCGGGCGGAGTCCGCCGGCCGATCACCGGCGAGAGGCTTCACTTCCCCGACCGCTCCGCCGGTCGGACCGGAATAGTGATACCCGCCGGAGCGTTTCCGGTGGGGTGCGAAGTCTGGGTCGTCTCCCCCTCCCTGAGACGCGCACCGCAGCGGACCTGCCGCTGGCAAGAGAGTTATGTCCCCGAGGGGTCTACACCATGAAACAAAAGAACCTGGTCCTGATGGTCGTGGCGGTCGGGTGTGGCCTGGTGGCCGCATTCCTCACCACTCAGATCAACGCCAACCCGAAGGTGGAGATGGTCGAGGTCTTCGTCGCGGCCAAGGACTTGCCGGTCGGGACGATGCTCACCCAAGGGGATATTCCCAAGTACGTCACTAAGAAGCCGATCCCCAAGGAAACCTTGCCCCCGCAGTTCGTGGTGAGCCTGGAGGAACTGGTCGGCAAGCGGCTGTCGCGGCAGGTGCTCAAGGACGAACCGTTCCAGCCGGGCTTCCTGGCCAAGGGGGCGGTCGTCACCCTGCCGGAGGGCAAGGACATGGTTTCCTTCGGCGTGAGTGCGGTGAACGCGGCCGGCGGCTTCGTCGGGCCGGGTTCCAAGGTCGACGTCCTGGCCCGGCTCAGCATCGGCTCGAAGGTCCACGTCTTCCCGCTGCTCATCGACATGCTGGTCATCGCCGTCAACACGCACGTGTCTTACGAGAGCAACGCCGCCTTCCCGGACATGAGCATGGTCTCCCTGGCGGTCGATCAGGAGGAAGCGTTGCTCCTGGAGCTCGCCAAGCAGCGGGGCTGCCAACTGTCGCTGCTCTACCGCCACCCCGGTAAGCCGCGCGACCCGTCCTACGACATCAAGAAGATCCGCCAACTGCTCGAGACGACCACCAGCAAGACCGAGTTCTACACGACACAGCCGCTGAGCGGGAACGATGACCCGGACGATCAGCCGCCCGCACCGGTCACGCCGCCGCCGCAAGACAAGCCGGCCGGCTTGAAGGTGCTCGTCGCCCGCGAGACGATCGCCCCGAACACCGAGATCACCGCGGACCTGATCGAGAAGATGTTCGTCGTCAAGGAGTTGCCGAAGGACGCGGCGGAGGGTGCGCTGGCCGACCTGCGGCCGTACATCGGCAAGGCCCTGAAGGTCGGTTGCGGCGAAGGGAACACCGTGCGGGAGTCGATGATCGGCTACCCGACCCCCAAGGTCGCCCCGCCGGAGCATTTCGACCCGCCGGTGAAGCCCGGCCCGCAGGACAAGGCTCCGCCGGTCACGACGCCTAAGCCGACCCGCGAGGTCCATGACGTGGCGATCCACACGACCAGCGGCACGCAGATCAACCGCTTCGAGAAGACGGAGAGCGGCGAATGGAAACTCGTCAAGGTCCTGACGCCGCAAGACGCCGCCCGGCTCGCCCGGGAGTCGACGGGCACGGCCCGGCCGCCGGAACCTCGGCCGGACTCGCAACCCGATTCGCGACCCGAGCCGCTTGACGGCAAGAAGATCGACTGAACGAACCGACCAACCCGTTCCCGGTGGGGGCCAGACCACCGGGAGCATCACCCACGTCACCGGGTAGGACGCCCGGGTGTGGGAAGTGCTTCGGCCGTCGGCACCGTGCCCCGGCCGCGACTGACCCGAGTGCAGCCGGGCGGGCCGACCGCCCTTATTCGCGAGGAGAGGTGAAAGGATGCACCCGATGCGTAATGCCCGACGGCCCCTGTTGCGGGCCTTGCTCTTGCTCGGCGGGCTATCCGCCACGGTGACGAGCGGTCAACAGCCCATGCCGATGCAACCGATGCCGATGCAGCCGACGGCCGGCGACGTGCAGATCGACAAGAAGACCGGGGCGCTGATCGTCCCGCTCAACGGCCTGGTCTCGTTCGACCCGAAGCTCGACAAGGGGGACTTGCTCACCGACATCATCGTCGCACGGGAAGACATCCTGCAGGTGCGGGTCGACCCGGCCAACCCGGCCCGGCTGCTGCTGAGCGGCAAGGCGGCCGGCCTGACGCAACTGGTCCTGGTCATCAAGGACAAGCCCAAGCGGAGCTTCGAGGTGATCGTCCAGCCCGACCTGGACCTGCTGCGGGCACTGATCCGACGCACCGTCCCGACGGCCGCCGTCGACGTCCAACCGGGGGTCGGCAACGTGATCGTGGTCAGCGGTTACGTCACCAGTCCCCAGGACGCCGACATCGTCTCGCGACTGGCGACCAGTGCCGTGGGCAACGTCAACAACGTCATCAACGCCGTACAGGTCGGTGGCGGCCAACAGGTCCAGATCGACGTGGTCATCGCCTCGGTCGACCGCAACCTGCTCCGCAGCCGCGGCTTCGACTTCGCCTTCCGGGGCGGGTCGGTGAACTTCAACAGCATCGTCAGCGGGCTGATCACCGGCGGCACCACCCTGACCGACGCGCCGATCCTCAGCCCCGACGCCAACCTGCAGATCGGCGTCGTGCCCAACCAGTTCTTCGGGGCCTTGCGGGCCTTGCGGAGTGAGGGGGTGGCCAAGTTCATCGCCGAGCCCCGGGTCATCACCCAGTCGGGCCGCGCCGCCTTCTTCCGGGCCGGCGGTCAGCAGGCGATCGTCGGGCCGGCCGCCGGCATCACCGGGCCGGGCGTGCAACTGGTCCCCTTCGGCACCGAACTGGAGGTCGTACCGATCGTCTACGGCAACGGCATGATCTGGCTGGAGATCAACCCGCGGATCTCGGCCGTCAGCCAGGCCCTGGGCATCAACATCGGCGGCGCGAACAGCCCCGGCTTCACCGAACAACAGGTCCGTACCGCGGTCATGCTCGAGTCCGGCCAGACCTTCGCCATCGGCGGGCTGATCCAGAACAGCGTCCAGGCCTCGGCCGCCAAGATCCCCGTCCTCGGGGAACTCCCCTTCATCGGGACCGGCTTCAGCCGCGTCACCCACGAACTGCGGGAGAGCGAGTTGGTCATCCTGGTCACGCCGCGACTCGTCGGGCCGATGAACTGCGACCAGGTGCCACGCCGCCTGCCGGGCCGCGAGAGCCGCAGTCCCGACGATTATGAGCTATTCTTGGAAAACATCCTGGAGGCACCGCGGGGCCAACGGAAGGTTTGGAACGGCCGGTGCTACCAGGCGGCCTACAGGTGCGACCCGACCGCCGCGATCTTCCCCTGCGTCGGCAACGTCTGCACCGGCAGCAACGCCTACGGACCGGTCTGCGGCCCCCGCGGGCACGCGGTCCCGGTAGCGAACAGCAACGGCAGCCCCGGCGCGGGGGTGACGGTGCCCCCGGCGGCGACGAGTTCGGCCCCGGCCCGGCCGACGGTCACCCCCGTGGCCGAGCCGACCGGCGCTCAACCGATGACCGCACCGGTCCCGGTGAGCGCTCAACCGGCGGCCCCACCGGTCCCGGTGAGCGGCCAACCGGTTCCGGTGAGCATCCTGACGGCCCCGAGCGGCCGGGGCACGCCCGAACCGGAGCCGATCCCCTTGCCGGGCCTGCCGCCGCCCGTGGTCGTCCTCCCGGACGTACCGCGGAACTGACAGGACACTGACAGGACACTGACAGAACTCGGCCCCGACTCGCAGCGCCTGAGCCGGGGCCTCGACCGGACTGAGGACCGACGCGACAGCAGAGCCAACAGCCCCGGTGGTGGTCATGCAACGCATCGCGATTGTGGATCCGACCGAATCGACCCGCGAATCCCTCCGCACCCTGCTGCTGGGGGTGGATTTCGTCTGGCTCGATAACGAGTGCGCCCGGTACGAGTACTTCGCGGACGTGATCCGTTCCGCCGTACCGGACCTGGCGATCGTCGCCCTGGATGCCGACAAGAACAAGGCCCTGCAACTGATCGGGCAGTTGTCGGTCGAGTACCCGCGGCTGCCGATCCTCACCATCAGCCAGGACCACCAGGCCCTGCTGCAGTCGCTGCAACGGGGGGCCAAGTACTTCCTGACGCACCCGCTCGGCCTGCAAGACATGCTCGCCGCCCTCCGCCGCGCCCTGGGCGAGTACGGCACCGCCGACCCGAGCAGCGGCACGCTCATCCGCCAGACCGACGTCTCGTCGGTCATCGCCGTCCTCGGCTCGCGGGGCGGCGTCGGGACGACCACCCTGGCCGTCAACCTGGCCGCCACCCTGGCCGCCGACCCGAACAACTCCGTCGCCCTGATCGACCTCGACCTGGCCCTCGGCGACGCCGACGTGTGTCTGGAGGTGAGCGGCTTCGAGAACATCAGCATCGCCGACCTGGCCTACAACATCGAACGCCTCGACATGAACTTCCTGAAGCGGGCCATGGCCCGGCACGAGGCGACCGGCCTGTCGATCCTGCGGCACCCCCTGGAAATCACCCAGGTCGGGGCGATCCACGAGCAGCACGTCGAGCGGATCATCAACCTGCTGAAGATCAGCTACACGCACCTGATACTCGACCTGAGCAAGGCCCTGCTGCCGACCGACCTGATGGCCCTGCGGCTCGCCGACCTCATCCTGCTCGTCGGGCAACTGGAGCTCGCCAGCCTGCGGAACGTGGTCCGGCTCATCCACTGCCTGGGCGGGGAGGAGAACCTGGCCGACAAGGTCCGCGTCGTCATCAACCGCATCGGGGCCGACACCGTCGAGGAAGGAATCAGCCTCAAGAAGGCCGAGGAGGTGATCGGCAAACCGATCTTCTGGCAGATCCCCAACGAGCCGAAGGTCGTGATCGCCTCGCGGGTCGCCGGCCAGCCCCTCGTGAAGCACGCACCCAAGAGCCGCGTCCAGCAAAGCATCCACGGGTTGTCCCAGGCCATCTACGGCAAGCCGACCGCCCCACCGGACCGCGGGAGCAAAAGTTGGTTCGGCCGACGCTGAGTCGGCCCGACCCTATCGACCCCGTGCCGGTCTAGGGTCTAGTACCGAGCTAGTAGCCGAGAACGCGCACCACGGAGCAAGCCCATGAGCCGATTACAACAGGGAATCTCGAAGCTCAACAACCTCGGCAACAGCAGCGCCAGCAGTATTTCCCGGCTGTCCGCCCCGTCCCTGGGGGGCAGTTCCGGGGGCGGCAAGAACTTCGACGAGCTGAAGCGGCAGATCCACTCCAAGCTGGTCGAGCGGCTCGACTTCACCCGCGTCAAGGACCTGTCCAGCGACGCCATGCGGCGGGACATCCGCCGCGTCATCGAGCACCTGTGCGACACCGAAAACCCGCTGCTCAACCGCATCGAGCGCGAGAAGCTGATCGAGGAAGTCCTCGACGAGACGCTCGGCTTCGGGCCGCTCGAGGTTCTCCTCAAGGACCCGACGATCAGCGACATCCTGGTGAACGGCCCGTACAAGGTGTACGTGGAGCGTCGCGGCAAGCTGGAGAAGACCGAGGTCAAGTTCCGGGACAACGACCACCTGCTACAGATCATCGACCGGATCGTCTCGAAGGTCGGCCGCCGGGTCGACGAGACCAGCCCGATGGTCGACGCCCGCCTGCCGGACGGCTCCCGTGTCAACGCCGTCATCCCGCCGATCGCCCTCGACGGGCCGAGCCTCAGCATCCGGCGGTTCGGCACCAACCCGCTCAAGCTCGAGGACCTGCTCAACTACAAGGCCTTCACGCCGGAAATGGCGATGCTCATGGAGGCGTGTATCAAGGCGCGGCTGAATATCCTGATCTCCGGCGGCACCGGCTGCGGCAAGACCACGCTGCTGAACACGCTCTCCAGCTTCATCCCCGGGGACGAGCGGATCGTCACGATCGAGGACGCCGCCGAACTGCAACTCCAGCAGGACCACGTCGTGCGTCTGGAGACCCGGCCGCCCAACATCGAGGGCAAGGGGGCGGTGACCTGCCGCGACTGCGTCCGCAACGCCCTGCGGATGCGGCCGGAGCGGATCATCATCGGTGAGGTCCGCGGGGCCGAGGCCCTGGACATGCTCCAGGCCATGAACACCGGCCACGGCGGCTCGCTGGCCACCCTCCACGCCAACAGCCCCCGGGAAGCCCTGTCGCGGCTCGAGACGATGATCATGATGGGTGGCTTCGAACTGCCGGTAAAGGCGATGCGGCAGCAGATCAGTTCGGCCATCGACCTGATCATCCAGGCCAACCGGCTCCAGGGCGGACCCCGCAAGATCACCCACATCACGGAAGTCATGAACATGGAGCAGGACATCATCATCATGCAGGACATCTTCCGCTACAAGCAGCTCGGCATCGACCAGAACGGCCGGGCCTACGGCCAGTTCGAGGCGACCGGGGTCCGGCCGTCGTTCATCAACCGGCTCGAGGCCAAGGGCATCAAGTTGCCCTCGAACATGTTCGCCGAACGGGTCCTCGCCAAAGACTGAGGACCGACGGACCAAGGACCGACAGACCAAGGACCGACGGCAGACCGACCGAAGAACCGCTGAACCGTGGACCGCCGAACCGTGGACCGCCGAACCGTGGACCGCCAGTCTCTCAAGGTCCGTCCGACCGCGAGGCGAAAGCCGACAGGCCCGACCGCGAGTCGCCAGACACACCGGTTGACTGAGGTCCACGGGACTGACTGAGGCCCACGGGACCGTACACGCACCGGGACGGATTCGGCGCGACCGAGAAGACAACGAAGGGGAACGGCCGGCGTGGGGCCGGCGAGGGGCCGGGGAACGAGACACGGGGTCCGCGTTCCGCCCTCCGCACACCGTGGTGCCGTGTCCCCCGAGACCGACACCCCCGCTCAACCCACTCAAGGTGGAAACGATGAACCCGATGCTGCTCCCGATCCTGATCGGCAGTCTGGTCGCGGCGACGGTCGTGTTGCTCTACCTGGCCCTCAGCAAGGGGGACGGCGAGGCAGCCGCCGCGCGACTCGACGCCCTGGTCGGCCGCAACCTCCGCAAGGACTCGTCGGCCGACCTGCTCCTCAAGCAGGCCATCCTGGAGGCCGACAAAAAGAGCCTGCTCGACCGCTTCACCCCGAGCTTCTTCAACCTGACCAAGCTGTTCGAGCAGGCCGACTGCAACATCAAGCCCAGCGCCCTGTTCAGCATCTCGCTGGGTCTGGCCGTCGTCGGCTCGGCCCTGTCGATCTGGCTGATCAACATCTACGTGGTCCCGATCGTCGCCCTGCTCTTCTTCAGCCTGCCGTGGATCTGGCTCTACCAGAAGCGGGCCGCCCGGCTCAAGGCCTTCGCCGCCCAACTCCCCGACGCCATGGAACTGGTCGCCCGCGCCCTGCGGGCCGGCCACTCCCTCGCCGCCGGCATGCACGTCGTGGCCGAGGAAATGCCCCCCCCGATCAGCAAGGAATTCGCCCGCGTCTACGACGAGCAGAACCACGGCATCGCCCTGGAAGAAGCCCTCAAGGGCATGTGCGAACGGGTGCCCAACCTCGACCTGCGGTTCTTCGTCACCTCGGTCGCCGTGCAGCGGCAGACCGGTGGCGACCTGGCCGAGATCCTCGACCGCATCGGCTACGTCATCCGCGAGCGGTTCAAGATCCTCGGACAGGTGAAGGCGCTGACGGCCGAGGGCCGGCTCTCCGGCATCGTGCTCATCGCCATGCCCATCGGCCTGTTCTTCCTCATGCTCTGGATGAAGCCGGACTACGTGCAACTGCTGTGGACCGACCCGATGGGCATCCGCATGTCGATCGCGGCCATCGTGCTGGTCCTGATCGGGGCTTACGCCATCAAGAAGATCGTGGACATCAAGGTCTGACGGGAACCCCCTCGCGCGTCGAACACCCGGCCCCGTGCCGACCGCCTACCCTGGAGTTCAGCCGTGGAACTGTTCGCCTTCCTGAGTGCCGAAGAGATGCTCCCGGTCATGGTGTTCATCGCCATCGTCGCGAGCACCTTCTGGCTGTTGTCGTCGATCTCCAACCGGAACAGCAGGGCCGAGGAACGGCTCGAGCGGATCGGCCGGCCCCGGTCGCTCGTCGAGATCGAGATGTCGCAGGCCGAGTCACGCAACCGCTTCGCCGGGCTGCGGGAGGCCATCTCCGGGCTGGCCGGGGTCATGGACAGCGGCAACGAGGCCGAACGCAACTCCCTGAAGATCAAGCTGGCCAACGCCGGCTTCCGCAGCGAGCACGCCGCCAGCGTCTACCAGGGCATCCGCGTAGTTTGCCTGGTCGGCTTCCTGTTACCGGCCCTTTTCCTGTTCTTGCTCAAAGACGGCTTCACGATGCAGTCGATCCAATGGACTGTGCTGTTCGGCGGCCTGGGGTTCTACCTGCCGCAGATCGTGCTCTGGCACCTGCGGACCAGCCGACAGAAGGAAATCTTCCTCACCCTACCGGACGCCCTCGACCTGCTGGTGGTGTGTGTGGAATCCGGCCTCGGACTCGACGCCGCCATGCGGAAGGTCACCGACGAGATGAAGGGACACGCCAAGGTGATCTGTGAGGAATTCGCCCTGGCCAACCTGCAACTGCAGATGGGGCGGCCGCGCCGGGAGGTCCTCCACGACCTGGGCGTGCGGACCGGGGTCGACGACGTCCGCAGCCTGGCCGCCATCCTCATCCAGGCCGACCGCTTCGGCTCGAGCATCGCCCAGGCCCTGCGCGTCCAGTCCGACTCGATGCGGACCCGCCGCCGCCAACTGGCCGAGGAGAAGGCGGCCAAGACGGCCGTGCAACTGATCTTCCCGCTCGTGCTCTTCATCTTCCCCGCGATCTTCGTGGTTCTGGTCGGCCCGGCCGCCATCCAGATCCAGAAGAACCTGCTCAACAAAGCGAGCGAATGACCACCCGGACGGACCGGATGTCCGACCGGATTCTCAAGGAAGTCCGACCGGATTCTCAAGGAGGAGAGCGATGAACCAGACTGTGCGTGCGGCGGCGGCCGTGGTGATGGCCGCGACCGGCCTCGCCTCCGTCGGGTGTACCCACACCGGCACCGCCTGCGGACCCACCGCCTGCGGACCCAAGGTCGCCGGTGCCTGCGGACCCGCCGGCTGCGGACCCGCCGGGTGCGGAGCGGGCATGCGGCACTCGGGCGCGAGTATCGAGGACCTCTACCGCAACGTCGTCGATACCACCTGGCCCGAACACTACAACTACGCGGCCCGGCAGGCCGTCATCGCGCCGTTCGCGCAACAGGCGGCCAACGGCCACTTCCTGGAACAGACGATCTGGAACTGGCACTTCGAGCCGGGAACCGCCAACCTGAACGGGGCCGGTCGTGCCAAGATCGAGGCCCTGGCCCGCACGACCCCCCGGCCCGACCCCAAGGTCTTCGTGCAGTACGCCCAGGACCTGCCCCTGACCGCTGAGAACGCCGACAACTTCGCCGCCCTCGCGAGCGAACTGACGGCCAAGCGGATCGACGCCGTGCGCAAGTATCTGGAGGCACAGCCCGGCAATACCGTCCCCTACGAGATCGTCGCCCACAACGCACCGACCCCGGGCATCTACTCGCAGTTCGCGGCCACGGCGTTCCGCGGCCAACCGCTCGGCTACGTCGGCGGCCTGTTGACCGGGATGGGTGCCCTCGGTGCCGGCCAGAACATCGCCGGTGGTGCGACTCTGAACCAGGGTACGACCACCGTGGGCGGCCCCGGCACTCCCCAGGGCAGCACCCCGCCGGCCAGTGGCAGCGGCACGCCTCAGTAATCCTGCGGGACCGGAACCCTCGGGAGCAACACGATCGCCGACCCCTGCCCCGACACTATTCGTTCGTCTGGGCCGCCGCGGCCGGTCGATTCTCGGCCGCCGCGGCCGGTCGATTTCCCGGAAGTGCCCCTCGGATGTACCGCACCGCCCGGAACTGCGCTCTAGACTTGTTCAGCTTCCTGTTTTGTTCCAGCGTTCCAGCGGCCGACGGCGTACCATGTCGAATCGCTACCGTCTCTTGGCACTGGCCGGGGCCATGATGCTGTGCTTCCCGGCCCCGCTCGCCGCGGCAGCAGCGGCCAGCGTGGCACCTGCGGTCCACACGGCCCCGACGAGCCTGAGGACCCCGGCAGCCCCGACGGCCCTGGCGACCCCGGCGACCCCGGCGGCACTCGACCCGGTCCTACTCGCGGACTATGCGTCTGAATTCCTCGACTACTGGAAGAAACAATTCCAGAAGCAGAACACCATCATGATGAGCGTCCTTGGCGTCGGCATCGTCGCCCTGTTCATCATCACCCGCAGCAAGTGGCGGAAGTAGTTGACCGGCCCCGGCCCGGACGACCGGACGGCCCGGACGACCAGACGGCCCGGACGACCAGACGGCCGCACCGTGCCCGTCCTATCCGTGCCCTGCCGGTCACACCGTCCCCGTCACACAGCCCCCGATTCTTCAGACAGCGCCATGAGCATGACCCACCCCGAACTCGCCGAGTGGGAAGGCAACCCCGCCCCGGAAGCCCCGCCGCCCCCCGAATCACTTCGCGAGGCGGGGCTGACTTTGGCCTTCCTGTGTGACCTGATCCTGCGTTCGATCTACACCCGCGGGGCGATGATCGGCCGCGACCTCGCGCAACTGCTGTGCTTGCCGTTCAAGGTCATTCGCGAACCGCTCAAGTTCCTCAAGGACGAGAAGTGCCTGCAGGTGGACGGCGGCGAGCTGGTGGGCGAGGTGAGCTACCGCTTCAGCCTGACAGACCTGGGACGCCAGCGGGCCCAGGACGCGATGGAGCAGTGTGCCTATGTCGGTCCGGCCCCGGTGCCGCTCGAGGACTACGTAGAGCAGTGCTATCGGCAGACGGTGACCGGCCTGCTGTGCTACCCCGAGGCCCTGAAGGCCCCCTTCGGCCATCTGGTGCTCAAGGAGGAGATGTTCAACAACCTCGGGCCGGCGATCGTCAGCGGCCGCAGCGTCTTCATCTACGGGCCTCCGGGCAACGGCAAGACGGCGATGGCCCGGGCCATCGGCGACTTCATGAACACCACCGGCGGCTCGATCTACGTCCCTTACGCCTTCGTGGCCGACGGCAACATCATCACCGTCTTCGACCCGTCCCTGCACGTCGTGGACGACACGGCCTCCGAGTACGCCGACGAGGCCGACGCCACCGTCCGCAGGCTGCTCAATGCCGGGGGCATGGACCAGCGGTGGGTCCGCATCCGCCGGCCGGTGATCATCACCGGGGGCGAGTTGAACCTGTCGATGCTCGACCTCCGCTACTACGCCGACTCCAACTTCTACCAGGCCCCGATTCACGTCAAGGCCAACGGCGGGGTCTTCCTGATCGACGACTTCGGCCGGCAGCAGTGTTCCCCGAGAGAACTGCTCAACCGCTGGATCCTGCCGCTCGAGGACCGGCACGACTTCCTCACCGTGGCCAGCGGCAAGAAGTTCCAGGTGCCCTTCGAGCAGCTCATCATCTTCAGCACCAACCTCGACCCGAAATCGCTGGTGGACGACGCGTTCCTGCGGCGGATCCGGCACAAGGTCGGGGTCGAGGCCCCGCAGCGGGACGTGTTCGAGAAGATCTTCGCGGCGAACTGCCGGCGGCTGGGCATGAACTACGACCAGTCGGCCGTCGACTACCTCTACGAGCGGTACTACACCCGCGGCCGGGCCCCGCGGGCCAGCGACTGTCGTGATTTGCTGGAAATCGTCCAGTCCATCTGCCGATACAGACGGCAACCCGTGCATCTTACGCGCGACCTGATCGCCGAGGCGTCGGCCAGCTTCATCGCCGAGTTCTCCTGAGCGGGCTGCGAGTGCCGGGGGCGTGCCGGTTGGGTGCCCAAGGCACGCGAGTGACGGAGCAGGCGAGTGCTGGCGAGTGCAGACGGACCGCGCGTATTCCCGTGCCGGTCCTCGAACACTGCGTCCGCTGACCGGACGAGCGAGCGGATGGCCGGTTCGCCACGACACGGCGTCGCCCCCTCGTTACGCCCCGAGGAACGACCCACGGCCCACCGAGGAGTCAGGCCATGGAAGGCCGGCTAATTCGTCAGCTCGGGTTCACCGGGCTGGTCGTCATCGGATCACTCGGCTGCACCCGCAGTGAGGTCCAGGCACCGTGGGACGGCCTGACGAGCGGAACCCCGGTGCCGGGCCTCCCGATGGCCAAGAAATCTCCCTGGGATTTCTTCAAGGGCACGACCCCGGCGGTGCCCGTCGAGGTCGCGGTCGAACCGCAACGGACAGGCCCGCCGCGGCCGGAGACCTACGTCGCCTTCGCCGACGCCCAAGCCGAGGTCGCCTTCGACGACAGCACCCCCGTGGCGAACCGGGAAGCGCTCCTCGACCGGGCCCGTCAGGGCTACCAGAAGGCACTCCAGATCGACCCGGCGAACGCGGCCGCACAACTGGGACTGGCCCGCTTCTACACCCGGCTCGGCGAGCGGTCCAAGGCGGTCGATTGGTACAAGCGCTACCTGACCGCACACCCGACCGACCGGGACGTGGCCCACGAGGTCGCCCTGGCCCACGCCCGCTGGAAGGACTGGGAGGGGGCCGTCGCCTGGTGCGACTTCACCCTGAAGATCGACCCCGAGAACCTCTCGGTCCGCAAGACCAAGGCGTTCTGCCTGGCCCGCGGCGGCAAGTGGGAGCAGGCGTTCGAGGTGATGCTCCAGGTCATGCCCGAACCGCAGGCCCGCTACAACATCGCCCGCGTCCTCGAACACATGAAGATGACGGCGGCCAGCCGACAGCAACTCCTACTCGCCCTGCAGGCCGACCCGAACTTCCACGAGGCCCGCGACTTCCTCGCCTCCCTCGGTCAGGAACCCGGCAGCGGGGACGGCCACGGCACGCCGCCGCACGACGGCCTACAGCAGGGCCTACAGCAGGCCGGCTTCAGCGAGCCGAACCGCCCGTGATTCACGAGCCGACCCTGATCGACCTCGACCGGCCCGGCTAGCACGACCGCCGCGAGTCCGCCTCGACCGGCACGACGGCCCGACGGCCCGTCGGGCATCCCCACCGGCCGACCGGCTTCCGGGCCGTCTGCTGTGCGCATGCGCCGAAGCTGCGGTGCGGTGATGCCGAGCTGAGGCTCGGGGACGTGTGTGGTCCGAAAGCAGAGGGGACCGGGGGCCGGGGCCGTCGCCCGCGTCGGCGACATCACCTCCGCTCGAACCGCTGGCCCGCGAACTGCACGGCCGTCGCCTTCCCTTGTGCCACCGTGAAGGGGACGAGTTGGTCGTCGAAGAACCCGTCGACGACCCGGAAGGTGTCGCCGCTGTAGTGTTCGAGGCGACACCGGAAGCTGCTCCAGGCCAGTTCCGGTTGGCCGTCGCGAAGCGTGACGGTGGCGACCCCGTAGGCCGGGTGCGTGTACGTTCCGGCGAAGCCGCTCGGGGGAATGCTCGGCGGGCGGAGCGGGTCGCGGGCCTTGTCGCGGGCGGCGACGGCGGCCTGGCGGGCGGCGGCCTCGTCGGCAGTCACCTTCCGGTAATAGCCGTTCCAGTCGCGGGCCGGCAGGCCGCAGTACAGGTCGATCAGGGCGTTCGTCAGGGCGGCGTTCATCCGCGTGTCGTGAAGGTTGGCCAGCACGGCGATGCCGAGCTTCTCGCCCGGCACCAGGGTGATCTGCACGCGGAAGCCGTCGATCATCCCGCCGTGGGAAATCACCTTCTTGCCGCGGTGGTCGTAGATGAGCCAGCCCAGCCCGTAACTGACCTGCACCGTGTCGGGGTTCTGTGCCTTCACCAGCCCCTCGAGACGGATGACGTTGTGGGGGGTCTTGGTCTCGTTGAGGTTGGCGACGGACACGAGCCGCCGGCCGTCGGGTGCGATCCCCTCGCTGAGGTGGAACTTGAGCCAGGCGGCCAGGTCGCGGGCCGTCGAGTTCACGGAGCCGGCGGGGTTCGCTTCGGGCAACTCGTAGGGCGGCATCACCTCCACCGTTCCGCCCTTGGTGAGCCGGTGCCCGGTGGCGCGGTCGGCGGCGGCGGCCAGTGCCGTCGTCGTCAGCGTCGTGGCGGTCATGCCGAGCGGCTCACAGAGGCGGCTGCGGACAAGCTTGTCCCACGGCTGGCGAGCCGCCTTCTCGATCACCCGGCCGGCCGCCAGGAACGGCACACTGGAGTAGCGGTAACCACCCCGGAAGGGGTACTCCAGCGGCAGGGCCGTCGCCCGCCTGAGTACCTCGTCGATGCCCCACGGGGCCCGGTACCAGAGCAGGTCGTGACCGGCGAGGCCGCAGCGGTGACAGAGCAGGTCGCGGACGGTCAGCAGGGCGTCGGCGTGCGGGTCGGAGAGCCGGAATTCCGGCAGCCACTTCCGCACCGGATCGTCCCAGGTCAGGGTGCCGTCGTCGACCAGCATCGCCAGCAGGGTCGTGGTGAAGGCCTTGGTGCAGGACGCCAAGGGGAAGACGGTGTCGGCGGTGACCGGGGCAGGTTCCCCCCGGCGGCGAACCCCGAAGCCTTTGAGCAACAGGTCGTCTTCGCCCCGCACGACGGCGACGGCGGCACCGGGCACGTCCCAGGCACGCAGGGCCTCGGTAACCAGCTTGTCGGCGACTGGCGGGGGCAGCGGCGGCGGCGAACCGCTGTCCGGCGGGGCCGACGGCGGCGAACCGCTGTCCGACGACGGCGTGCCTGACAGCGGCAGGAGCGACGGGGACAGGGCGAGCAGCAGGGTGGCGATCCGAGGCTTCATGGTTCGCTTGGCTGAGGGTTACCGGTTCCGTCGGGGCCGCCGGGTGGGCCGGGGCCGACCGTCCGACGCAGTCTCCGCGACCCCGTTCGTTTCTCCCAGTTTCTCGGTAGGCTCGACCCGGGGGTGAGAAAATCCGGGGCAAAATCGCAGATTCTGAGCGAAACCGGCTTGACCGTGCGGGGCAGTCGGTTATGGTCCCGCGACTTTCCGCCCCGGTGCGCGAGGTCACTCGAGAGGGGAACGACACCCGTTGGGGTGTCGGGTCGGCCAACGGGTTGGGGAGCCCGCCGCCGACCGGTCGTCCACGCAGTGAAGGGGGATGTGGGCTATGTTGCATCGCTGTATCAGGGGAGCCGTGCTGGCCGCCGCCGTACTCGCCGCTCCCGCGGTCCTACGGGCCCAGAACGTGACCGGCACGGCCCCGTTCACGGACGGCTCGGACGGCGGCTTCCAGGTGGCCCGCAGTCCGGCACTACCGGCCCACCTCCCGACCGGGACGGCGGGTGACGCCGGGTTCTACGCCGCCGGCGAGTTCGTCATGCTCACCCAGACCCGGGCCATCGGCAATCAGACGATCGCCCGCCGCGGCTTCTACGACCTGACCGGCGAGGTCACCGGCGGCAACGGCCTGCTGGTCGGCAGCGGGACCGAGGCCCTGAACCCGCGGAACTTCAGCCGGCAGACCTGGACGCCCGGCTTCAACGTCGAGATCGGTTACCGGTTCGACGACGGCACCCGCATCTTCGCCAACTACCTGCAGGTCTACGACGCCCACTACACGCAAGGGGCGAGCCTGGTGCCGCCGCTGTACCGCACCCGGTTGGACCTGGCCGACACCTACATCTCCAGCCCGGTCTTCAACTTCTCGAGCTTCTTCGCCGGCCCGTCCGGAAAGATCCCGGATCTACCGGACCGCGTGGTCTACGGCATCTGGAACGCGGCCGGCCAGATGGACATCAAGTTCACCCAGCGGTACCAACAGGCCGAGTTCGGGGCCCGCATCCCGATGTTCATGAGTGACTATAGCCGCGTCTACGGCATCATGGGCGGCCGGTTCGGTTGGTTCTTCGAGCGGTTCCGCTGGCGGACCGTCTCGTTCGATCAGGAGGGTAACGCCACCGCCAGCGACGCCGCCCGCTACACCAACGACCTGTCGCAGCGAATGTACGGCCCGATGATCGGCTGCGGCCACGAGGTCTTCATCGCCGACCAATTCTCCTTGAGCCTCGACCTGACCGGGGCCGCCCTGCTCAACGTGGTCAAGATGCGGGCGAAGTACATCCTCGAGTCCGAGGTGACCCAGTCGAAGTGGGGCCGGCAGACGTGGCGGCTGACCCCCAACCTCAACGCCGCCTTCAACGCCTGGTGGTACCCGGTCGAAGGCGTGCAGGTGCGGGTCGGCTATCAGGCGATGTCCTATTACAACACCGTGTACATGATCGATCCGGTCGGGTTCGACTTCGGCAACATCGACCCGGGCTACCGGTTCAAAGCCTTCCGGCTGGTCCACGGCTTCAACATCGGCATCGGTTTCTTCTTCTGATCCGTTCGGACGTTCGGACCGACCGGGCGACGCGATCCCACCCCCACACCTCCCCACACAGCCCGGCCCGGCCGCGACCCCTCGGACACGGGTCCGGCCGGGTGCGCCCGTGTCCACGGGTCACCTCCTCGCGGGCCTCTCCACGTCCAAGACCTTCGTCACCTGAAGCACCCGTGGAGTACGGCTCGGCGGCCGCAAGTCTGGTCCGACCCGAACCGGGCCGAGCCTCGGCTTGCCGGAACGGTCGACTCCAGCCCCGGCCCCGATTGCCGTGGCCACCGGTCCGGGTATAATCTGCCCCGTCTCGCGACCAACCCGCCCGGCATCGGAAGGGCCAGTCGGCCGCCGATCGTCGTGTCGGGCGGGGCCCGCCGCACCGAACGCCACCCGACCGAGGAGCCAGCATGGCCGATGGCCGCCCTGCCACACCCCGTCCCGCCGCGTGGACTGAAATCTTCCGCTGCTTCCAGATCGCCCTGGACCCGCGGAAGTTGCTCGTGGCCGCCGCCGGCATCCTGGTGATGTCGTTCCTGTGGTGGCTCCTCTCGGTCATCTTCTACTACAAGGCACCGAACCCCAACGCCGACGAGTACAGCAAGGCCGTCGTCGGCAAGAGCTTCGAGGGCCGGAACAACCCCCAGACCGGCAAGCCCTATACCAACGAGGAACTCGAGGCCGCCATCGCCGCCGAAGCCCAGAGCCGCTACCAGGCCGACTTCGAACAATGGAAGGTGCTCGACTCCCTGGCCGGGCCGGGCGGCCGACTCCGCACCCTGCCCTGGTACGAGTACCGCGGGCCGAACCCGTTCCTGCTGCTCACCGACCTGATCGGCGGGACCGCGGCCGACCGCACCAACGCCGTCAGCGGCTTCATCTACGGCTCGATCCCGGTCCTGATCGAACCGCTGGTCAAACTCCTCATCCCGGTCGCCAAGCTGATCGCACCGGGGGTCAGCCCGCTCACCCGCTTCTACCTCTTCCTGGTCCTGCTCGCCAACATCGCCGTCTGGGCGTTCTGTGGCGGCATCATCACGCGGATCGCCGCCGTCCAACTGGCCAACAAAGGGCCGATCTCCCTGATGCAGGCCTTCCGCTTCGTCCGGAACCGCTACCTCAGTTACCTCGGGGCACCGCTGGTCCCCCTGGCCATCATCACCGCCTGTGTGGTCGGCCTGATCATCTACGGCTTCCTGGCCCTGATCCCGTTCTTCGGCGACATCTTCTTCCTGGGCATCGGCCTGCCAATCGTCATCATCGGCGGGGCGGTCATGGCCGTCTTCCTCGTCGGTCTGGCCGGCTACCCGCTCATGTACCCCACGCTCAGTGCCGAGGGCGACCAGAGCGACACCTTCGACGCCCTCAGCCGCAGCATCAACTACGTCTACCAGTGCCCCTGGCAGTACCTCTGGTACTGGCTGGTGGCCATCCTCTACGGGGCCGCCGTCACCTTCTTCGTCCTCTTCTTCGCCTCCCTGACCGTCTACGTCGGTAAGTGGGCCGTCGGCCTGACCTCCAGCACCGTCTGGACCGACCGCAAGCCCGAATTCCTCTTCATCTATGCCCCGGAGTCGTTCGAGTGGCGGATGCTCCTGACCAAGGACAGCCCCTACGAGATCCAACCGGCCGGGGGCACCGGCTGGGTCACGCTGAACAAGGACGGCAACCCGACCACCAACCCGGCCGAGGGGATCCGACAGGTCTACCGCTACGAGTACAAGGACGAAGCCGCCGCCAAGCAGGCCTTCGCCGACTCCTCCTGGTACCGGAACTACTACACCGGGGCCGCCATCGTCTGCTTCTGGCTGACGCTCTTGTTCCTGATGATGCTCGGCTTCAGCTACAGTTTCTTCTGGTCGGCCGCGACGATCATCTACTTCCTGATGCGCAAGCGGGTCGACGAGGCGGAACTCGACGAGGTCTTCATCGAAGAGGAAGAGGAACCGCAGCCGCCCCCGTCCACCCTGAAGCTCGCCGAGGGGACCACGGCGGCCCCGGCGACCTCGCTGCCGGTGATCCCGACCCCGCCGGGCCCGGCGGCACCACCGGCACCACCGGCATCCGCAGCCGACCCGGCGACCCCGCCGGCCCCGCAGGCACCACCACCCGTGTCCACCCTGCCTGCCACCCCGCCCACACCGGCGGCGACCTCCATACCTGACCCGCCGGCACCGCCGCCATTCACGCACACCCCGCCGGCACCGCCGCCATTCACGCACACCCCGACGGCCCCCACCGTCCCAGAGGCACTGCCGGCACCCACCGTCCCAGAGACACCGCCGGAACCGCCGCCGCCGCCGACTCCACCGGCCATGACCCCGTTCCACGCGACACCGCCGTCCCTGGAAACCCCGAAGTCCGAGGAGGAACCGAACAAACCGGTCGATAACCCCCCGCCGCTGGGGTAATACCGTCACCCGCAGTCGATTGAGTCCCCGGCCGACCGACCGCCCAAGTGCCGGCTGTACCGGGGCACCCTCGGCGGCACCCTCGGCGGACACACCGGCCCCGGTCGACGTGCCGAAGGCACCGCGCCAGCCCGAGGGACAGACGGCTCGGACCGGTCGGCGGGTCGATCCGCCCGACCGCGACCCCCGCCGGTGTTCCGCGACCACGGACAGCGACGCATGCCCCGACCGATCCTGTTGTTCACCGGGCCGTGGGCCGATGTACCACTCGAGAGCCTCGCGGCCAAGTCGGCCGCCTGGGGTTACGCCGGCTTCGAGCTGTGCTGCTGGGGCGACCACCTGGAGGTCCAGCGGGGGCTGAGCGACGACTCCTACGGCCCGACCCGCCTCGACCTGCTAGCCCGACACGACCTGCAGGTTCCCGTCATCGCCAATCACAAGGTCGGCCAGGCGGTCTGCGACGTCATCGACCGCCGCCACCAGAACCTGCTGCCCGACTACGTCTGGGGTGACGGCTCGCCGGAAGGGGTGCGGCAGCGGGCCGCCGAGGAGATGGCCGCCACCCTGCGTCTGGCCGAGCGGCTCGGCGCGGCGGTGGTCAGCGGCTTCACCGGTTCCCCGATCTGGGGCTACGTCGCCGGCTACCCCGCCCCCCGGCCCGAGGTGATAACGGACGCCTTGAAGTTGTTCACCCGCATGTGGAACCCGATCCTGGACGTGGCCGCCGACTGCGGGGTCCGCTTCGCCTGCGAGGTCCACCCCGGCCAACTGGCCTTCGACCTGTACTCGGCCGAACTGGTCCTCGATGCCCTCGACGGTCGGGAGGAGTTCGGCTTCACCTTCGACCCGAGCCACTTGCACTGGCAAGGGGTCGACCCGGTCGAATTCCTCCGCCGCTTCCCCGACCGTATCTACCACGTCCACGTCAAGGACGCCCAACTGACACTCGACGGCCGGGCCGGCATCCTGGCGGGGTACTGGCCCAGCGGCGACCCGCGGGCCGGCTGGCAATTCCGCTCCCCGGGCCACGGCGGGATCGACTGGCCGGCCGTCATCCGCGGCCTCAACGCCATCGGCTACGACGGGCCCCTCGCCGTCGACTGGCACGACCCCGGCATGGACCGGGAATACGGGGCCGCCGACGCCCTCCGCTTCCTCAAGTCGATCGACATCGAACCGCCCGCGCGCGGACCCCGGCCGCACCGGGGCTGATCTCACCACCGCGAGCCGACGAGGCCGACATGCGCTTCCCTTCCCCTGCCGAGGTCGAACAACTCAAGCGAACCTGGACCGACAAGTTCGTGCGCGTCAGGGACGGCCGGCCCGAATACGCCCGGTTCTCGGGCAAGGTCGGCCGGGTCGTCACGGTCAACTGCGCCGGCAAGGCCCTGGTCGATTTCGCCGACGGGGCGTGGTACGACATCCCGGCCGATGCCGACCACCTGGAGGTGGTGCCCGACGAGGAGGCGAAGGGGAAGTACGACCCGACGGTGAACAGTGCCCAGAAGCTGCCGAGCCGTCAGGCCTGAGGGCCGCCGTCAGACTCAGGCGGCCGACCGTCAGACCCCGGCGACGACCGCGGCGGCGGCGGCGCACAGGTCGCGGGCCAGGGCCTCGGTCCGCGCCTCGGCGATGACGCGGACCACCGGCTCGGTGTTGCTAGCCCGCACGTGGAGCCACCAGTCGGCCCCGTCGAGTCGCAGGCCGTCGTGCCGGTCCACGCGGGCCTCTGGCCAGCGGGTTTCCAGCGCCGCCAGGGCCGCCGGCAGGCGGTCGCGCGGCACCTGGTACTTGGTCTTGAGCATGGCGTAGCGGGGCAAGCCGGCGACGAGTTCGGAAAGCGGTCGGCGGTCCTCGGCCAGGAGGGCGAGGACGAAGGCCATGCCGGCGAACGGGTCGCGGACCCAGCCGACCCGCGGGTCGATGACCCCGCCGTTCCCCTCGCCGCCGATCACCGCCCCGGTCTGCCGCATCACCGCCACGACGTTGGCCTCGCCCACGGCCGCCCGGTGGAACGGACAACCGTGCTCGCGGGCCAGGTCCTCGGCCATGCGGGAGGTGGACATGTTCACGACCACCGGGCCACGTTCCCGCCGCAGCCGGTACTTCACCGCCAGGGCCAGTGTCGCCTCCTCGCTGACGCAGTGGCCCGTCTCGTCGATCAGAGCCAGTCGGTCGGCGTCGGGGTCGAGGACGAAGCCGACGGCGACGCCCTGACGGGCGGCCCACAGGGCCACCTCGCTCAGGTGGGCCGGGATCGGTTCCGGTTCATGAACGAAGCGGCCGTCGGCCTCGCAGGCGTACCCGACGACGTCGCAGCCGAGGTCGCGGAGCAGCAGGCGGCCGAGGGGTCCGCCGGACCCGCCGTTGCCGTCGAGCAGTACCCGGAACCGGCGTCCGGCCACCGCCGCCCCGTCGAGGCAATTGAGGACGGCCCGGACGTGTTCGGTTCGCACGTCGGGGGCCGCCCGGGTCGTGCCGATGCCGTCCCAGCCGCAACGGGGGAAGTCGTTGGCCTCGTAGAGCCGGCGGACGGCCGCCCCTCGCTCGGCGGCAAGAACGGCCCCGTCCGGACCGAACATTTTCAGTCCGTTCCACGGTGCGGGGTTGTGGCTGGCGGTGATCTGGATGCCGCCGGCGGCGTGGAGCTGACGAACGGCCAGGCCACACGTCGGGGTCGGGGCGATGCCGATGTCCGCGACCGTACAACCGACCTCGAGCAGACCGGCGACGACCGCCGGCCGTAGCATCTCGCCGCTGGGGCGTCCGTCCCGCGACAGCACGACCGTCCGCCCGGCGACCGTCGAGCCGAAGGCGGCGGCGAACCGGGCGGCCACCTCCGCGGTCAGGCCCCGGCCGACGACACCCCGTACCCCCGAGACGGACACGATCAGCTCGGGCGAACCGGTCATCGCTGCGTCACTCGCCGACGTACGGCAGAAGCCCCATGAACCTGGCTCGCTTGACGGCCTGGCTCACGGCCCGCTGGAAGGTGGCACACAGCCCGCTCCGCTTGCGGCTGAACAGCTTACCCTGGCTCGTCATCAATTTCTTCAGGTTACTCACGTCCTTGTAGTCCACGAACGCCGGTCGCGGACAGCCTTCTTTGGTACAGAACCGGCAGCGGCTCGCGCGGTGCTTGGCCAACTTCTTGCGGATCATGCAGATTCCCCAACGGAATGCGAACGGAATGCGAACGGTGTCACTCGGCGTTGGGCCTTCGGACCTTCGGAACAATTAAGTTAGTGCGATACTGCCACGCCGGGAAGGGGCCAGTGCCGGCGAGGTCGGTCAACCGGCTTGGTCAGCGGGAACCTCGTCAACGGGACCGACAGAAGGAACTATCTCGTGGGACCTGTCGGCCGGTGGCCCACGAACAAGCCCCGACCCGCGAACAAGCACCCGCCTGCAAACACCGCCCGACCCGCGAACAAGCACCCGGCCTGTTGAACGGCTTCGCCCTCCGCGGCGGTACGGCGGCCCGATCCGGTGGTCGTCGCGTCCGGTGCATACTGATACCGGCATACTGGACAGCGCTTCCGCCGCCGAGGATAAAATCCGTGGCCGGTCGAGGTGCTTGCTGACCCGAGGGACGCGAAGCGATGACGCTCGTCGGACAGCCCGAGCCGTCCCCCGCGTTGCGCCACGGCTTCGACCTGCTCGCGCAGGGGAAGGTCGCCGAGGCGGAAGCGGTGGTGAAGAAGGCAGCCCTGGACGCCAAGGCCCGGCACGGCTCGGGGTCAGCACCGCTGGCCCGGGCTTACGGGGAGTTGGCTCGCTTGCACCTGCGGACGGGCGATGCCGAGCGGGCGGCCCGGGAGTTCCAGCACGCCGCCGGCGGCCCGATGCCCGACGACCGGCAGCAGCGCGTGGAACGGCTCTCGTACCTTTACGGGTTCGGTGTCGCCCTCGGTCGGCTCGGCCGCTTCACGGAAGCCGAGAAGGTACTCCGACGCTGCCAGGTGTTCGCCCAGAACCTGTACGGCGGTAAGTCGGCCGAGGCGACCGTCGCCCTGGTCCCGCTCGCCGACTTACTCCTGACGGCCGGCCAGACCGACGAGGGGGTCCGGCTCGCCCAGCAGGCGTATGACACGCTCTGGGACCTGGGGCACACGCTCTTCGCCGTGACGGTCGGGACACGGGCCGAGGCGGTGAAGGCACGCGGCCGACCCGGAAACCCGTTCGACGAGCTGACCGACGTGCCCGAGGCGATCGTCGCCGAGGCCGTCGCCTGGACCGCCGCCCGGACCGGGACCGGCGAGGTGGCACGGACGCGGGCCGTGCTGGCCGACTTGCTCGCCTTCGTGGAGAAGAGGTACGGCAGCGGGCACGAACTGACATGCGAGGCCCTGGCCGCCGTCGCCCACCACGAGGAGGCGGCCGGTGACCGGGGCGATGGCAAGGTCCGCCGCCGGGCCGTGCAGATGTCCCTGTGGGCCTTCGCCACCGCTCGGCTGCCCGCCGGGCTGCTGGCCGACCTCGAAGTCGCCTTCGAGCCGGACGGCACCCTCCACCTCGCCCCGCACCTGAGCCGCGAACCTGGCCCCGCCGAAGTCACACAGATCGAGTCGGTCCTGAACCAAGCCGTCAACGACCTGTACTCCCGCCCGACTCTGCGGACCTGAGCCGGTGCGGCAGGTGCCCGCCCCCCCCGGCGGCGCGCGATCGACCGCAGCTCAGGAGCGGCCGCGGCCCGGGATCGTGCGGGACTCCGTCAGGACCAGGTCCATGAACACGTCGTGCGGGGCGACGGGGATCTCGTCGAAGATCTGGCACTCGAAGGCCAGACCGACCAGCAGGGCGTCGGGACGGGTATTCGCCAGCAGTCGGTCGTAGTAGCCCTTGCCCTGCCCCATGCGGCCACCGCGCAGGTCGAAGGCGGTCCCCGGCACCATGACCAGGTCCAGTTCCGCCGCCCGCACGACCTTACCGGGGGCCGTCCGCAGCGCGGGCTTCGGTTCGAGGATCTTGTACGCCCCCTCGACCAGTTCCGCCATGTCTTCCAGCAGGAAGAGTTCGAGTTCGTTCGTCTCCACGACGCACCACGGGACCACGACCCGCTTGCCGTGCGTCAGGGCGGTCGGCAGGGTGTGACGGGTGCGGACCTCACTGCCGGCATCGACGTACCACATCACGGTCCGGGCGGCACGGTAGGCCGGCAGGGCCATGAACCGCTCGCAGATCGTGCGGCTCACCTCGTCCTTGTTCTTCTGGGCGATCCGGTTCTTGCGGGCCTGCTCACGGATGGCCGCCTTGCGGGCTTGCGGGTCGGCCTCGGTCATCTCTGGTCCTCCACTAGGGCGGGCCGTGCGGGGTTTACCGGCCGCAGGGCCGACCGACACCGGGGCCTCAGGACCGCCGGGATCAGCTCGACTCATCAGCCCGACTCATCAGCCCGACTGACCAGCTCGACTCATCAGCCCGACTGACCAGCTCGACTGATCGCAGCTATCTTAGTGCGGCTCGCGCCGCGACCACGACACCCCGTCCGTCGGGCGCGTCGTGCGGGATGCTAACGCCGGTCCTGCCCGGGCCGCTCGGCGGCGTGAACGGCCCAACCGACGCAACCCGGCCGCCCGGGTTGCTAACAGGCCCGGATCGTGCCTGCCGCCAGTTGCCTTTCCGCGATCCTGGGGCAACTTGTTCTTGACCGAGACACCTTACTCCTCACTCCCGCAAAGGAGCCGCGAATGGATTCGCTCAACGTCCGCCTCTTGGCCGAGGAACTCGGGGAACGCATCACCCCGACCGTCTACCGGATCGAGTTCCCCCGGTCGATCGTCGGCCTGCCGGCCCAGGCGGCCCCGGCAAGCCCCACCGACCTGACCCCCACATCCCGCCCCGCGACGCTCACGGGCACCTACAGCACGAGCCAGAACAACGGGGTGACGACGTACCATTTCACGGGCCAGGCCCACATCCCGGGACGCGGCCGGTTCCTGGTCACGGGCACGCTCAGCGAGGCCGGGGCGGGTCGCGGTGCGTGGGCGACCGGACGACTCGTGCTCTCCAACGCCCGGGGAGGGTTCGTGATCGCGCTGCGGGGTGCGAACCCGGTTCCCGACCGGCCGCAGCCGAGCCAGTTCCGCTTCCGCATCGAGACCGGGAGCGGGGCGTTCCTGGGCGTGCGGGACACGGGACGGGCGAAGCTGGACCTGAACCCGGGCACGGGCGGGGCCGGGAGCGTCAACACGTTCGTCATGCGGTTGTCCTGAGGCCCGCTAGGACGGGCGGGGGAAGCGGTCCTGCAGGGCGGCGACGACCAGCTCGCGCTCGCGGAGGGCCCGGCAGGCCTCGACGGCGGCCTGGGCGGCCGAGAGGGTGGTGATGCACGTCACCCGGTGGGCGACGGCCTCGGCCCGGATCTTCCCCTCGTCGGGGGCGCTGCTCCGGCCGCTCGGCGTGTTGATGATCAGGGACACCTGGCCGTTCTTCATGTAGTCGAGCAGGTTCGGCCTGGCCCCCTCGGCGATCTTGGGGACGACGTCGACGGCCACGCCGTGTTCGGCCAGGAACCGGGCGGTGCCGCGGGTGGCGATCAGTTTGAAGCCCATCTCGGCGAACCCCCGGGCGATGGGCAAGACGGCTTCCTTGTCCCGCTTGGCGACCGAGATGAAGACCGTGCCGGAGGTCGGCAGGGGGGCACTGGCGGCCATCTGCGACTTGGCGAAGGCCATCGGCAGGCTGTCGTCGATGCCCATCACCTCGCCGGTCGACTTCATCTCCGGTCCCAGGATGATGTCGACCCCCGGGAACTTGTTGAAGGGGAAGACGCTCTCCTTGATGGAGTAGTGCTTCGGCACGGGAACGTCGGTCACGCCGAGTTCGTCGAGCGTCTTGCCGACCATGACCAGGGCGGCGAGACGGGCGAGCGGCACGCCGGTGGCCTTGGAGACGAAGGGGATGGTGCGGCTGGCCCGCGGGTTGGCTTCGAGGACGTAGACGTCGTGGGCGGCCGTGACCGCGAACTGGATGTTCATCAGGCCCTTGACGTGCAGGGCGGCGGCGAGCTTGCGGGTCTGGGTCTTGATCTCCTCGACGACGGCCGGCGGCAGCGAGTGCGGCGGGATCACGCAGGCGGAGTCGCCGGAGTGGATGCCGGCTTCCTCGATGTGTTGCATCACGCCGCCGATCACGGTGCGGACCCCGTCGCTGAGGCAGTCGACATCGACTTCGGTGGCGTTCTCCAGGAACTGGTCGATGAGGACGGGCCGCTTCGGGGAGAGGTCCGGCTCGATGCGGGTCATGTAGGCGGACAGTTCGTCCTCGCTGTAGACGATCTTCATGTCACGGCCGCCGAGGACGAAGCTCGGCCGGACCAGCACCGGGAAGCCGATCTTGCGGGCCACCTGGAGCGCCTCGGCCCGCTCGCGGGCGGTGCCGTTGGCCGGCTGCTTCAGGCCCAGCTCGGCGATCAGTCGGGCGAACCGCTCCCGGTTCTCGGCGATGTCGATCGAATTGACACTGGTGCCGATGATGATCACCCCGTTGGCCTCCAGGGCCTTGGCCAGGTTCAAGGGGGTCTGGCCGCCGAACTGCACGATCACCCCTTGCGGCCTCATGCGGTCGTGGATGTTGAGCACGTCCTCGACGGTGAGCGGCTCGAAGAACAGGTGGTCGGACGTGTCGTAGTCGGTGCTGACGGTCTCCGGGTTGGAGTTGACCATGATGACTTCGTAGCCGGCGGCGCGGAGGGCGAAGGCGGCCTGGACGCAGCAGTAGTCGAACTCGATGCCCTGGCCGATGCGGTTCGGCCCGCTGCCGAGGATCATGATGCGGGTCTTGTCGGTCGGGGGACGGACCTCGTCCTCGGTGACGAGTGAGGCGGCCGCCGGGGCGGGGTCGGCGGGCGGGTCGGCGGCCGGGGCGACGGGCGAGCTACCGGTCCGGGCGACGGGCGATTCGTAGGTGCTGTAGTAGTACGGGGTGTAGGCCTCGAACTCGGCGGCACAGGTGTCGACGCTCTTGAAGACGGCCCGGATGCCCATCTGCTGGCGGCGGCGGTGGACCTCGGTGACCGGGCACTCCCACAGGTTGGCCAGTTGCACGTCGACGAAGCCGTGCTGCTTGGCCTTGAGCATCAACTCAGGGGTGACGCGGTCGAGGGAGCCGACGGCCCGCAGTTCGTCCTCGACGGCCACGAGGTCGCGGATGGCGTCGAGGAACCAGCGGTCGATGCCGGTGCGGGTGTGGACCTCCTCGACGGTCAGACCGGCCTTGAAGGCGTAGCGGATGTACCAGATGCGTTCGGCGTTGGGCCGGGCCAGCTTGGGGATGATGTCGTCGCGGGCGGGCTGGGCGGGGGTGCCCCAGAGGTCCTTGCGGTCGCAGCCGAGGCCGAAGCGGTTGACCTCCAGGCCGCGGAGGGCCTTCTGGAGCGACTCCTTGAAGGTGCGGCCGATGGCCATCGTCTCGCCGACCGACTTCATCTGGGTGGTCAGGGTCGGGTCGGCCTCGGGGAACTTCTCGAAGGCGAAGCGGGGCACCTTGGTGACGACGTAGTCGATGGTCGGCTCGAAGCAGGCGGGGGTCTCGCGGGTGATGTCGTTGCGGAGCTCGTCGAGGGTGTAGCCGACCGCCAGCTTGGCGGCGATCTTGGCGATGGGGAAGCCGGTGGCCTTCGAGGCCAGGGCCGAGGAGCGGCTGACGCGGGGGTTCATCTCGATGGCGACCATGCGGCCGTCGCGCGGGTTGACGGCGAACTGGATGTTGCTGCCGCCGGTCTCGACCCCGATCTCGCGGATGATCGCCTTGGCCGCGTCCCGCATCCGCTGGTACTCCTTGTCGGACAGGGTCTGGGCCGGGGCCACCGTGATGCTGTCGCCGGTGTGGACGCCCATCGGGTCGAGGTTCTCGATGGAGCAGATGATGACGACGTTGTCGGCCACGTCGCGGACCACCTCGAGTTCGTACTCCTTCCAGCCGATGACCGACTCCTCGACGAGCACCTCGTGGACCGGGGACAGGTCCAGGCCGTGCACCACCCGGGTGACGAACTCCTCGTGGTTGTAGGCGATGCCGCCGCCGCTGCCGCCCATCGTGAAGCTGGGCCGCAGGACGCAGGGCAGCCCGACCTGCTCGACGGCCAGGAGGGCCTCGGCCAGGGAGCGGACGACCACCGAGCGGGGGACGTCCACCCCGATCTTGAGCATGGCGTCCTTGAACTTCTGGCGGTCCTCGGCCTTGTCGATCACCTCGGCCCGGGCCCCGATCATCTCCACGCCGTACCGCTGCAACACGCCGTGCCGGAACAGGTCCATGGCGGTGTTCAGCCCGGTCTGGCCGCCGAGCGTCGGCAGCAGGGCGTCGGGCCGCTCCCGGGCGATGATCTTCTCCACGACCGGCCAGGTGATCGGCTCGATGTAGGTGCGGTCGGCCATGTCCGGGTCGGTCATGATCGTCGCGGGGTTGGAGTTCACCAACACGACCGTGTAGCCTTCTTCCCGCAGGGCCTTGCAGGCTTGCGTGCCGGAGTAGTCGAACTCGCAGGCCTGCCCGATGACGATCGGACCGGAGCCGATGAGCAGGATCTTCTTGATGTCGGTACGCTTGGGCATCTTTCGCGGACGATCGAGCGGGGTGTGTTCCGGCGCAAACTCCGTGTAACTTATGGACTCGGTCGCGCGACACCAAGGGGCGGGTGACCGGCACGGCGGGTCGTGCGGCCGGCCCGGCAAGGCCCCCTCAGGACCGCTACGACCGGAAGGACTGTTAAAGTTTTCCCGTCTTCCGGCCGATATGAGCGGTGACCAGGGGTCAGAATCGGTTCACGGCCGAGCGCGACGGCGTCGCGGCCGGGCGAGGGACGCATGACGATCACCCGTATTGTTCCTGGCGTGGTGCTGGTCGTCGCGGCGGCCGCCGGCACCGCCGACGCCCAGTTCGGGGTCAGCCCACCGCGGGCCGGTGGTTCCTACCGGGACCGGCTGCCGTCGGTCGTCCCCGCCGGTCCGACGATGCCCGAGCCGCCGCCCTCCGCCCTCGAACGGGGAGCGACGACCCCCGGCCTGGCTTCCCCGACCCCGCACCCGACACCGGACCCCTCCGCCACACCCCTCGGACAGGCGACCGCACCGGCCGCCGCCGGCCTCCCGCCGGGTTCCTACCCCAGCCCGTACTACACCGACGGCCCCGGTTGCTGTGGCCCCCTGGGCCGCGACGGCCGCATCGGCTACGAACTGTACGGCTACACCGGCCCGACCTGGGCCTTGGGGGAAGGCCGCTTCGCCCGGCAACTGAACCCCGGCTGGATGGTGGGCGGCGGTGGACGGAGCCTGTTCTTCAACCCGACCCACGACGCCGCCTGGGTCCTCGACCTCGGAGTGAGCTTCCAGTACAACCACGGCGAACCCGGCCACCTGCAGGACCTGTTCATCCGCGTCGCCCCCGAGCGGGACTTCTTCGGCAACATCATCCGGGTACGCCCCGACGAGTTGGCCCCGACCGCTATTAAGGCGCTGAACCGCACGAACTTCAACTTCGCCATCGGTCGCGACTGGTGGCTGTGGGGGCCGGGCTCGACCGGCACGGAGGCGGCCTGGAACCTGCGCGTGGGGGGGCTGGTGGGCGGCCGCTGGGGCACGGCCCACGTGGACCTGCACGTGAACGGCGACCCGCAATTCTACCAGCGTCGGCAGGGGGTGACGCACGGCGTCTTCGTCGCCCCGCAGGCCAGCCTCGAAGTCCCCCTGGGCAGTTGGATCCTCTTCGGAGGGCTCCGCTTCGAGTGGGGCTACGACTGGACGAACCTGGTGCCGCCGATCCAGGGCAACCTCCACAACCTCAACCTGCTGATGACCGCCGGCGTCCGCTACTGAGCCGGCCCAGGTCGGGGAACACAGCCGCCCCGCTGGGGGACGGAGGCGGCCGGCCCGGGAGCTCCGTCAGGACTCCCGGGCCGTTCCCGTTGGCAGGCCGCGACCCCGTCGCGTAGTAATACCGTATCGCCAGGGGTGCCCGCACCGGTCGTGCGGGCTGAGAACACACCCTCAGAACCTGAACCGGGTCACACCGGCGTAGGGAGGCGACACCTCGACCGCGGGACACGGAGCCGGGCCGGCAGAACCTCCCACCCGCTCCCCTCCGCACCCCGCGGCGCACACCGTGAGTCCGACACGAATTCCCATGACCCAACTCGAAGCCGCCCGCCAGGGCACCATCACCCCGGAGATGCAAGCCGTCGCCCGCCGCGAGGACTTAGACCCGGAACTGATCCGGTCGGAGGTGGCCCGCGGCCGCATGGTCATCCCCGCCAACACCGTCCACCTGAAGAAGCGGCTCGAGCCGATGTGCATCGGCGTGGCCGCGACGTGCAAGATCAACGCCAACATCGGCAACTCGGCCGTCACCGGCAAGATCGACGACGAACTGGAGAAGTTGCACACCGCCGTCCACCTCGGGGCCGACACCGTCATGGACCTGAGCACCGGCGGCAACATCGACGGCATCCGCCAGGCCATCATCGACGCCAGCCCCGTGCCGATCGGCACCGTGCCCGTCTACCAGATCATCCAGCAGGTGAAGGACCCCCGGGACATCACCCCCCGCATGCTGCTGGACATGGTCGAGCACCAGGCCAGGCAGGGGGTGGACTACATGACGATCCACGCCGGCATTCTGCTCGAACACATCCCGTTCACCCGCGACCGGGTCACCGGCATCGTCAGCCGGGGTGGCTCGCTCATGGCCGCCTGGATGGTCGCCCACCACCAGCAGAACCCCTGGTACACGCACTTCGACGAGCTGTGCGAGATCATGCGGGCCTACGACGTGACGTTCTCGCTGGGCGACGGCCTGCGTCCCGGCTGCCTGGCCGACGCCAACGACCGCGCCCAGTTCGCCGAACTGGAGACCCTCGGGGAACTGACCCTCAGGGCCTGGAGCCACGGCTGCCAGGTCATGATCGAGGGGCCGGGACACATCCCGCTGCACCTGGTCAAGATGAACGTCGAGAAGGAACGGGAACTGTGCCACGACGCCCCGTTCTACGTCCTGGGACCGCTCGTCACCGACGTGGCCCCCGGCTACGACCACATCACCAGTGCCATCGGGGCGGCCCTGGCCGCCGAGGCCGGGGCCAGCATGCTCTGCTACGTCACCCCCAAGGAGCACCTCGGCCTGCCCAACAAGGACGACGTGCGGCAGGGCGTGATCGCCTACAAGATCGCCGCCCACGCCGGTGACATCGCCCGCGGCCGCAAGAACGTCCGCCGCCGCGACGACGAACTCTCCAAGGCCCGCTTCGAGTTCGACTGGAACCGCCAGTTCGAACTCAGTCTCGACCCCGAGACCGCCCGCCGCATGCACGACGAGACGCTCCCGCAGGAGGTCTTCAAGAGCGCCAAGTTCTGCTCCATGTGCGGCCCGAAGTTCTGCTCCATGCGGATCACGCAGGACGTGCGGAAACTGGCCGACGAGGCCCAGAAGGTGAGCCTCGAACTCGCCGCCGGTTCGTGAACCGCCCGCCCGCCGCCGCAGCGGCGCGGCCGACCCAAGGGGGGCGTGGCACTCCCGACACCGTCCGCCCCCGAGCGGCGCGCCGGCCGGCCCCGCGGACGCCCACGCGGCCCCCCCCGGGCACCCCGCGGCACCGCCGACGGACGACCCCCGGACCGCCCCCGCGCCGGCTCGTCAGTTCGATCCGGGCAGCGACCCGGGTATACTGAACCTATTCCCCCCGGAGGAACCCGCCGTGAAATACATCGACCCGCACATCCACATGATCTCCCGGACGACCGACGACTACCAGCGGATGGCTTACGCCCAGTGCGCCGCCGTCAGCGAGCCGGCGTTCTGGGCCGGGTTCGACCGCGGCACGGCCTCCGGCTTCCACGACTACTTCCGTCAGCTCACCGACTACGAACCGAAGCGGGCCGCCCAGTTCCACATCAAGCACTACTGCTGGCTGTGCATCAACGCCAAGGAGGCCGAGAACGTCTCCCTCGCCCGCGAGGTCATCGCCATGATCCCCGAGTTCCTGTCCCGGCCGAACGTGCTGGGCATCGGCGAGATCGGTCTGAACAAGAACACCGCCAACGAGGCCATCGTCTTCCAGGAACACCTCGACCTGGCCGCCCGGACCGACGAACTGATCCTCATCCACACCCCGCACCTGGAGGACAAGTACAAGGGCACGCGGATGATCATCGACATGCTCAAGGGCGACCCCCGCATCAAGCCGCACCGCGTCTGCATCGACCACGTCGAGGAACACACCGTCAAGCTGGCACTCGACAACGGCTTCTGGTGCGGCATGACCCTGTACCCGACCACCAAGTGTACCCCCGCCCGCGCCTGCGACATCATCGAGATGGTCGGCACCGAGCGGATCATGGCGAACTCGGCCGGCGACTGGGGCAGGTCCGACCCCTTGGCCATCCCCGAACTCATCCTGGAGATGAAGCGCCGCGGGCACTCCGAGGCCGACATCAAGAAGGTGGTCTACGACAACCCGCTGAACTTCTGGCGGCAGGCGAACAACTGGAAGGAGTGGCCGCCCGAGCCGAGCCTCAACGGGCAGGCCGCCCCGCAGCCCGCCCGCGCCGGGTACTGACGGCCGGCACGCCACACCGGTACGTTGCCGCCGCCCGTCGCGGTTCCCGGTCGCCGGTCCCCGCCGCGGGTCCCCGTCGCCGGTCCCCGCCGCGGGTCCCGGTCGCGGACCCCGGTCGCGGACCCCGGTCGCGGTTCCCCGCCTCGGAGTGACGCCATGGACTGGAAACCGTTCTGGAAGATCATCGAGGACGCCTACCGGCCCGACTCCGCCGAGCACTTCGAGGCCCTCAAGGACCGGCTGCGGGCGCTCAAGTGGTACGAGGTGGTCGAATTCCAGGCCCGCTTCGACGAGGCCGTCGCCGCCGCCAACACCATCGCCCTGTGGGGGGCCGCCCACCTGATCAACGGCGGCTGCTCGGACGACGGCTTCCGCGACTTCCGCATCTGGCTGGTCGGCCGCGGCCGACACGCCTACGAGGCCGCCCTCAAGGACCCCGACTCCCTGGCCGACATCCTCGACGGCGACCCGGTGGACGGCTTCGGCCTCGACGCCGCCGCCCTGCGTGTCTACGAGGAGAAGACCGGCCTGAGCGACTTCTACGAACGGCTCGACCGCGAGGAGAAGGACGCCCCACCGCCCCCGCCCGAGGGCGAGGACTTCGACTTCGAGGACGAGAACGAACTGCGGAAGCGCTACCCCCGGCTGGCCCACCTGTACCTCTCCCCGCCCGAGGAGCCGCCGGCGTGAACTTCCTGGGCATCGAAACGTCGTGTGACGAGACGGCCGCCGCCGTCTTCACCGACCAACTCGTCGTGCGCTCCTCGGTCGTCGCCTCGCAGACCGACCTGCACGCCCGCTTCGGCGGGGTCGTGCCCGAGATCGCCTCCCGGGCCCACCTGCGCAACCTGCTGCCGGTCATCGACGAGGCCCTGACCCGGGCCGGACTGGGCCTGCAGGACATCGGCTGCGTCGCCGTCCACAACACCCCGGGGCTCGTCGGGTCGCTGCTGGTCGGCGTCTCGGCCGCGAAGATGCTCGCCCTGGTCCGGGGCATCCCGCTCGTCGCCGTCAACCACGTCCACAGCCACCTCTTCGCCTGTCGCCTGGCCGCCGGCCGCGACATCTTCCCCTGCCTGGGACTGGTCGTGAGCGGCGGGCACACCGCCCTGTTTCGCTGTGACAGTGCGTCGTCCATGACCCTGCTCGGCGGCACCCGCGACGACGCGGCCGGCGAGGCCTTCGACAAGGTCGCCGCCATCCTGGGACTGGGCTTCCCCGGCGGACCGGCGGTGGAACGGGAGGCGGCCGGCGGTAACCCCCGGGCCTACGCCTTCCCCCGCGCCTTCCTCGACGACGCCCGCCCCGAGTTCAGCTTCAGCGGGCTGAAGACGGCCGTCCTCTACGCCTGCCACGGCCAGGACGTCAGCCGGGCCGCCCCACCGCCACCGGGGCCGAAACGGGCCGACCTCGCCGCCAGCTTCCAGGCCGCCGTCATCGACGTCCTCGTCGGCAAGTGCAAGCAACAGTTACGCCGCACCGGGCTGACCCGCCTGGCGGTCGGTGGCGGGGTCTGCGCCAACACGCCGTTCCGGGCCGCCCTCCGGGCGATGTGCGAACAGGAAAAGGTGGAGTTGTTCATCCCGCCGCCGGCACTGTGTACCGACAACGCGGCCATGGCCGCCCTGGCCGTGGAAAAGTGGCGACGCGGGGAGTTCGCCCCCCCCGACCTCGACGCCGAACCGTGCGGCTTCTGAACCGAACCGGTGAGCGGAACCGGAACGCGACCCTGCCAGCGGAACCGGATGCAGATTCGGAACCGGGTTCACAAGCCGACCCCAAAGCAGGACCGCCACCGGGTTCGGCAGCACAACCGGGCGGCGGGGTCAGTTCTTCGGGGGGGTACCGGCCGGCGGGGCGGTCTTCTTCTTCTCGGCCTTCTTGGCCTTCCGCTCGGCCTCCCGCTTGGCCTTCTCGGCCTTCTCGGCTTCCTTGGCCCGGGCGACCTCGGCGTTGAACCGCTCCCGCTCCTCCTTCGGCAGATAGACGCCCGGCCCGAGCCGCTGCTCGTACTTCTTCCGCCGCCGCTCCGACTTCTTCCGGCGGTCCATCGCGGGGTTGCCCATGACGGCCTCCACCCAGGGGACTTGTCGAGAATTCTTCTAAGTTAGCAGACGGAGGAGAAACGTCGAGGCGGACCGGTCAGACATGGACCTGGCGACGTTCACGGAACTGCTCACCGCGACGGGGCGGGCCGCGCTGGCGGCGGCGGGCGAGTTACGGCCGACCGAAGCCACCTTCCTGCCCTGCTACGAGAGGCTCCGCCGGGCGTTCCCGGCCGCCCTGGCCAAGGCGGCCCTGGAGACGGTCCTGCTCCGCGCCCGGGCCGCCGACAAGTTCCCCACGGCCGACCGCCTGTTCTTCACCCGCGAGGCGCTGGAGCAGGCCTCCGGCTTGCGGGTCGCCCGTCACCGGGCCCGGCGGTTCGCTCCCTTCGACAGCGTGGCGGACCTGTGCAGCGGCATCGGCGGCGACACCCTGGCCCTGGCCGAAGTCGTGCCCGTCGTTGAGGCCGTCGAACTCGACCCGCTCCGGGCGGCCATGGCCAAGGCGAACGTGGCCGAGACCGGGGTCAGCGACCGAGTCCGCGTCCACTGTGCCGACGCCGCTTGCCTTCCCCTACCCGCCGTCCGGGCTGCCTTCGCCGACCCGTCCCGACGGCTGGCCGGTGTCCGCCGTCTCGACCCGGACGACTACGCCCCACCGCTTGCGACGATCCGGCAGCGCTTCCCGGCCGGCTTCCCGCTCGGGGTGAAGGTCGCGCCCGGCATCCGCCCGTCCGGGGTGGCCGGTCCGGACTGCGAAGCCGAATTCGTCTCGCTCGACGGGGAGATGAAGGAGTGCGTGCTGTGGTACGGACCGCTCCGCACGACCGGCCGCCGGGCCACACTGCTCCCCTCGGGGCACACACTCGCCGACGACAAGCCCCGGCCGTTGCCGACCGGGGCCGGATCGACCGCGTGGGTCTTCGACCCCGACCCCGCCGTGGTCCGCGCCGGTCTGGCCGGCACCCTCGCCGAACGGCTCGGCCTGCGCGCCCTTGACCCCGCCATCGCCCTGCTCTCCGCCGCTGACGTCGTGCGGTCACCGTTCCTCGCCGCCTACCGTGTCGACTACGCCGAGCGCTGGCACTACCGCCGGCTGAACGACTTCCTGCGGCAACGGGGCGTCGGCCGGGTCACGGTCATCAAGCGGGGGGGCCGGATCGAACCGGCCGAGCTGGAGAAGCGGCTGAGGCTGCGGGGCGAGGAACACCGCTTCGTGCTGCTCACGCGCCACGCAGGAGAGGCGTTCGTGATCGTGGCCGAACGGGTATGAGTCCGGCCCGACCGAACACGGGCCTGGATCAGATCGGACGGCGGAACTGACTCATCCGTGCAGACCGGGCCACCGACCGGCTCACGCGGGGCCTCCTGCTCCACTCTCGAACCCACTCTCGAACGAAAATGGCCGCCGGCCGGCTCACGGGGCCTTCTGCTCGACGCTCGAGACGGTGCGGTAGACCCAGCGTTCGGCCGGGCCGTTCAGGTCGTCGGGCACGATGTCGGTGACCTGCGGGCGGTCGTCGTCGGTCGGCCGGAGGAAGTTGATCTGCAGCGTCTTCCGCTTGATCAGTTTTTCGCCGGTCGGGGTCTCCTCCACGGCCACCCCGTTCGACAGGCCGGTGACGTAGACACTTAACTTGTTCGTCTTGGGGGCCTTCTCGGCCATGTCGGTCCAGATGGCGACCCCGGTGACGACGCGGGGAATGGCGTCCGGCAGGGTCGGGGGGATCGGCCGCTTCGAGATGCCGATCGACGTCCGTAACTCCAGGCTGGGGTGGTTCTCCGGGTTTTCGATCCGGTTCAATTGCTCGGTCAGGTACGGCTCGGGCTGGTCGAGATGGGTCGTGAGCAGGTCCTTGGTGACCAGCTCGAACTTGGGCAGGAACGTCTGCGGCTCACCGCTGAGGTTATACACCTGGTACCACATGTACCAGACGACTTTCTTGGCCGGTCGGCCGGTCGAATCGAGGCCGTCGAGGGTGACGATGCGGGGCGGCTTGTAGCGGAAGTGCAGCGTCCATACGTCGGCCCGGTCGAGCGGCAGGGCGACCGGCTCGACCTTCTTCTCGGCCCGGTTCTGGGCCAGGGCGAAAGGGGAGGCGGTCAAGGCCAGGGCGAAGGCCGCCAGGACCGTCTTCCGAACCGAACACGTCAGGCCCGCCATGCTTACCTCCCGGTGACGCCAGGGACGTATGAGTTGACCATAACGGCCGTCCGGGGGCCGATCAAGCGCGTCCGGGCCGCTCCGGCGCGTTCTCCGGGTCGTCCCGCCGGCGCAGGCGGAACCGGAGTCATTGCCTGCCTCGGAAGTCGTAGCAGGTCGCCTTCGCCCCGGGACGAAGCAGCTCCTCGCGACGATCGCCCAGTCCTTCCGAATAGGCCCGCAGGAGCGATTCTTCCGAGCCGTGCCGGTGGCTGAAGACGACCCAGACCCGCGGCCGCCCGGCCAGGCGACGCAGTTCGTCCCGATAGGCGGTCGGCTGGCGGGGGTACTCGCCGCCCCGGACCACGGGGACCGGGAAAGGCTCGTTGCGGGTATAGAAGGTGAACGCCGGCACCGCGCCCCAGTGCAGGTACACGGCGTCCCCCGGCTCCACCCGGCAGCGTAGCTCGGTCAGGAGCTCGCCGAGTTGTTCCCGGCGGGGCGGCCGGCGGACGTTCTGGATGGTTTCCAGTGCCGGGGCCACGATCAACACCCCAAGAAACAGGGCGGCGGCGAGCGGCCGTCGGGCGACCCGCAGCGCACCCAGCAGCGACCACGCCCCGCGCGCGACCCCGAGTACCAGCAGCGGGAGCAGGAACAGCAGCAAGCGGCCGGCGAACGGGTACTTGTGCAGTGCGGAGGCGACGAGGGCCAGCACGCCCGGCACGACCAGGGCCACGGCCCGAGTCGGGCGGTCGCGCCAGAAGGCGGCCACGCCGACCAGGAAGACGACCGCCGCGACCCCCGACGCCTTCCACTCCCCGCCACCGAACCCGCCGGGGTTGGTGAACAGGGCGAAGTAGTGGTCGGCCAGCCAGGCCAAAGCGGCGGGCGAGGTCGGCGGCCCGGGCAGGAAGTGGGCCTGCCAGTAGTCGAGCAGGTAGGCGTTGGCCCCCAGGTGTCTTAGCAGTAAACCGTAGCAGGCGGCGAAGCTCACGAGCCAGCAGCCGATCACGGCCCCACAGGCGACCGCCCGCTTCCACTCCCGCCTACCGACGGCATCAATCATGAGGGCGGCACCGATCCCGCCGAGGACGAACACGGCGGGGTGGGAGAACCACACGGCCCAGGCCCCGAGGACCGCCAGGCCCGCCCAGCGTCGCCAGCCGCCCGCCCGGTGCAACGGCCCGGTCGCCACGAGGAGCAGGGCGACGGCCAGTACCCAGTCGGTGGCGTACTGTTTGCACTCGGCCGCGTAACTGATCCGGTACGGACTGACGGCGGCCAGGCCGACCGCCAGTGTCGCCGCCGGGGCGGGGAGCCAGCGACGGCTCAGGACCGCGAACCCGATCAGCCCGAGTACCGATCCGAGGAAGGGAACCAGCCGCAAGACCCACTCGCGGGTGCCGAACATGCCGATCGCCGCCTTCACGGCCAGCAGGAAACCGACCGGTGCCCCCTGGTTCCAGTCGAGCGGCTCGAGCAGTTGCCGCGGGCCTCGCCCCACGAGGTTCAGCGCCAGCATCGCCTCGTCGATCCACAGGTCACGGTCCTGCAGCAGGGAGCGTGTGTCCAGGGCGATGCCCAGAACGACGAGCAGGGCCACGGCCCACGACGAGCCGAGCGGCGATGGCCCCGGCGGTGGCGCGGCGGGCAGCACGGCCCGGGCCGCTGGCGGGAGGAAGCTCGGGCGGTTGGTGGCCGTCGACTGGCCGTCCGTGGCCGGTGTCATGGATCGGTCTCTGGGTTCGGTTCTGGTTCCGCCGCAAGGGTCGCCGCAAGCGTATCGACGCGATCCCGGGCCGATCAAGCCCAGGCAGGGGAGTGGAGTCAGGCGTCAGGCTAAGCAGCCGGAGCCGGAGCTGAACCGAAGCCGAAGTCGGAGCCGCGGCCGGAGCTGAACCGAAGCCGGGGCCGGAGCCGAAGCCGGAGCTTCCGCGAAAGTGGCCGCTGGCGGAGGGTGTCGCCGGTCGGGTAGAATGCGACGTGACCGCAGCCCGACCATCCGAAGCCCGGTCCGGCTGGGCCGCCGCCCGGCCCGAACCTGCCGCCGCCCGGCCCGAGCTTCCCGCCGCGGACTACCCCCATGCGACCCCCGAATCTGGCAGACGCCCGGCTCCTGGTGCAGACCCGCCGACACTTCTTCCACGACTGCGCGGTGGGCGTCGGCTCGATGGCCCTGGCCTCGCTTCTGGCCCGCGACTGTCCGGCTGCTCCCGTCCCGCCCGGCTCACCCCGCCGCGACCCGCTGGCCCCGAAGAAGCCGCACTTCACCCCCAAGGCCAAGGCCGTCATCTTCCTGTTCATGGCCGGCGGCCCGAGCCAACTGGAACTCTTCGAGCCGAAGCCCGTGCTGAACCGGCTGCACGGCCAGACGATTCCCGAGTCGTTCACCCGGGGCAAGCGGTTCGCCTTCATCTCCGGCGACGCGAAGCTGCTCGGCTCGGCCCGCAAGTTCCGCAAGGCCGGGCAGTGCGGCATGGACATCAGCGAACTCCTGCCCCACCACGCCGAGGTGGCCGACGAACTGTGCTGGCTGCGGGGCATGAAGACCGACGTGTTCAACCACGGCCCGGCCAAGTGCTTCGTCAACACCGGCTCGCCGCAGTTCGGCCGGCCGAGCATGGGGGCGTGGCTGACCTACGGCCTCGGATCGGAGTCCGACAGCCTGCCGGGCTTCGTCGTGCTGCAATCCGGCCCCCGGGGACCGCGGGGCGGGGCGGCCCTGTACAGCAGCGGCTTCCTGCCCAGTGTCTACCAGGGGGTGCCGTTCCTGCGCGGGGCCAACCCGATCCTCGACCTCGCCCCGCCGCCCGGCACCGACCTCGCCAAACAGGGTGAGTTCGTCGAGGCCGTCAAAGACCTCAACCGGCTCCGTCACCAGGTCACCGGCGACCCCGAGATCGAGACCCGCATCGCCGCCTACGAGATGGCCTACCGCATGCAGTCCAGTGCCCCCGAACTCACCGACCTGAGCCGGGAGCCGCAGAAGGTCCTCGACCTGTACGGGGCCGTGCCGGGCCAACCCAGCTTCGCCACCAACTGCCTGCTCGCCCGCCGGCTCGTGCAGCGCGGCGTCCGCTTCGTCCAGCTCTACCACACCGACTGGGACCACCACGGCGGCGCGCTGGACCTGGGCAAATCGCTCGACAACATCTGCCGCGAGGTCGACCGGCCCTCGGCCGCACTCGTCAAGGACCTCAAGCGGCTCGGCCTGCTCGACCAGACGATCGTGATCTGGGGCGGCGAGTTCGGCCGCACCCCGATGGGCGAGAAACGTGAGACGATCGGCCGCGACCACCACATCGACGCCTACACCATGTGGGTCGCCGGCGGCGGCTTCAAGCCGGGCCTGCTCTACGGCAAGTCCGACGAGATCGGCTACAACGTCGTCGAGAACCCCGTCCACGTTCACGACCTGCAGGCCACCATCCTGCACCAGATGGGACTCGACCATACCCGGCTGACGTTCCGCTTCCAGGGCCGCGACTACCGCCTGACCGACGTTCACGGCACCGTGGTCCACGACATCCTGGCCTGAGACGTCCTGGCCTGGGGCGGAAGCCCGCGAACCACCGCCACGGGAGCCGGCGACTCGCCTCGCCCCCCCCGAACCCGTGCGTACCGCCATGCGTGCCACCGCGGGTGCCACCGTGCCGCCACCACGGAAGAATTCGTGCCGGCCGCGGCCCCGGCCGCGGCCCCGGCCCCGACACCGGTCCCGCCCCGACCCTCAGCCGGTCCCGCCCCGACCCTCAGCCGGTCCCGAACCCGACCCTCAGCCGGCCCTAACGCCCACGCCGACCCTGACCCCGACCCCGACCCTGGCGGAGCTTTCTGCTTGAAGGCCCCCGACCTGCGGGTTACTCTTCAGGCACCTACCGAACGTCTTCCGTCGCCTACCGGATGACCGACCTTCCCACCCCCCTATGTCCTGCGACGGGAACCCGACCCGCGGGATTCTCGCCCGGACACACACCCCCCTTCCCCGTAGCACCGGAGTAACCGATGATCTCCCTCACCGAAAATACCCGCTACGGTCGCCGCGAGTTCTTCCGCGTCGGCGGCCTGGGCCTGGGCGGGTTGTCGCTCGCCTCGCTGTTCCCCACTGCCGGCCGGGCCGGGGTGCCGCTGTCGCAGACCGGCAAGCCGGTCACCGACAAGGCCGTCGTGTTCCTGTTCCTGCACGGCGGGCCGAGCCAGTTCGAGACGTTCGACCCGAAGATGACTGCGCCGGCCGAAATCCGTAGCGCCACCGGCGAGATCAAGACGGCGATCCCGGGGGTGACCTTCGGCGGAAGCTTCCCCAAGCTGGCCGAGCGGGCCGACCGCCTCGTCGTCGTCCGGTCGTTCGTCCCCGGCAACGGCGACCACGACATCAAGACCATCGTCGGCAAGGATTCCTTCGGGGCGAACCTGGGTTCGGCCTTCGCCTCGGTCGCCGGCGGCAGCACCCCCGACGGCATGCCCACCAACCTCGTGCTCTTCCCCCGCGCCGTCGACCCGAGTGCCGGCCCCGAGCAGAACGGCTTCGGCAAGTTCACCGCGCACGGCCCGTTCGCCGCCGACACCGCCCCCTTCCAACCGGACGGCAACGGCACCCTCAAAAAGAACATGACCCTGAACATGCCGCTGGACCGGCTCGACGACCGGCGGGCACTGCTCAACGGCTTCGACGCCCTGAAGCGGGGTTGGGAGCAGCAGGCCGCGACGGTCGAAGCGGCCCGTCAGAAGGCGTTCTCGATCCTGCTCGGCGGCATCGGCGAGGCCTTCGACCTGGGCCGCGAAGACCCCAGGATCGTGGAGAAGTACGACACCGCGAAGCTCTATGACGTGTCCACGATCAGCAAGAAGTGGAACAACTGGAGGCACTACACCGACAACGCCAAGACCCTGGGCAAGCTCTTGCTCTTGGCCCGCCGGTGCGTCGAACGCGGGGCCGGGTTCGTGACCGTGACCACCAACTTCGTCTGGGACATGCACGCCGACCAGAACAATGCCACCCTGACCGAAGGCATGGGCTACATGGCCCCGCCGCTCGACCACGCCGTGAGCGTCTTCCTCGACGACCTGCGCGACCGCGGCCTCGAAGACAAGGTGCTGCTGGTGGCCTGTGGCGAAATGGGGCGGACCCCCCGGATCAATAGCAAAGGCGGCCGCGACCACTGGGGCAACCTGGGGCCGCTCCTGCTGGCCGGCGGCGGGCTGCCACGGGGTGTGGTCGTAGGTCGGTCGTCGGCCAACGGCGGCGACCCGGCCAGCGAACCGGTCCGCATCCCCAACCTGATCGGCACCATCCTGCACACCCTCTTCGACATCGGCAGACTGCGGGTCACCCGGGGCGTGAGCCGCGAAGTTCTCCAGATGGCCGATTACACGCCGATCCGCGGCCTGCACGGCTGATCGTCGGGCCGTCGCTGACGCTTCCGGCTCGTCTGGTCTGGTCCGACGCTCACTCTTTCGACCCGGCCTGGGCTCGGTCGTGTCAGTCAATAATCGAACACGTTCTCGCCCAGGCCGGTGTTGAACCTCAGCTCCGTGAAGCTGTAGGCCTCGATCAACTCGCCGGCGGTGGTGCCGGGCCGGGGGTCGTCGTAGGCCTCGAACCGCACCGGCAGCTTCGTTTCCGTATCGACGTAGACGAGCATCCGGGCGGCGTAGCGGAAGGCGTGCGGTCGACGGCACAGGATCTCGTAGCGGGTCACGTTGCGGTTGGCGAACAGGTACTCGCCGGTATAGACCTCGACGGGGTTGTTCAGGGACTTCTCGCGGGCGGTGGCGGTGGCGACGCGGTCGATGACCGAGCCGATTCCCCACTCGGTGACGGGGTGGCGGTTGGCGGCCAGGAACTTGGTGTCGGTTAGGTCGAGCTTCTGGAACCCTTTGCGTCCCTCGACGCCGGCCGGTCGGTAACGCATCTTGCCGTCCTTGAACGCCGCGGTGTAGACGACCTCCATGCCGGCCAAGGCCTCCGGCCGGGCGAAGCGGACGTAGACGCCGACCGGGTTCAGCCGGACCTTCATTTCCGCCACCTGCTCGGCCGAGAGCACACCCCCGATCCGCTCCTGTCGGGTGAAGGTGGCGGTGTAGTCGCGGAGTTTGCCGTGGGCGGTACGGGCGTCGAGGAGCATGGCGGCGAGTTTGTCGACGGGTCGGGCCGGCTCGCTCAGCGCGGCACTCGTGGGCGTAAGCGGTTCGTTCCGGGGCGGCTGAGCGACGGCCAGCCCCCCGGCCACCAGGCCCCCGGCCACCAGCCCGTAGGCCGCCCACCCGAAGGCCGCCCGCCCGTGTACTACCCGCCCCAAGGCCGCCCGCCTGAAGGCCGCCAAGCCGCCGGCTAACAGACCCCAGGGCGTGGCCCCGTTTCGCGACTTCATAACGCCCCTCCCGTATCGCGTAGGTACCAGTGACTCCGGAGTGCGGGGGAATAGCGTGGCGGGCGAAGCGAGGCAAGGGGAGTTTCCGGAACAGACCCGGGAGCGTCCGGCCGGGGATACGACCGGGCGGTGCCGGGGCATACACTACGGTCATGCCGATCCTGCTCGTGTTCAGCCTGACGGCCGCTTGCCTGCCGGTGAAGTGGCCGGCCCCCTTGGTCGGGGGGGGGGAGAGGACCGCCGTCGGGCTGACGATCGTGAGCATCGGCGTGGCGCTGGGTGCGGCCTACGCCCTGCGACGCTGGGTCATTCGCACCCTCGGCCGGGAGCCGTACCGCCGGGCCGAGGTGGCGAGCGTCTACAGCCGGCTGCGGCGGACGCTGTTCTTCGTCAACTTCGGGCTGGCGGTGCTGTGCGTGCTGGTGTTCGGTTGGGGCTGGTTCGCTCGGCGGACCTTCGTCCTGGAGCAGGCGGACGGGGACGGCCAGCCGCTGCTGGCCCCGTTCGCCGAACTGGCCGTGCCCCTGCCGTACTTCATCATCCTGTTCGCTAGCTGGACGATCTACTACGACGCCGAGTCGGCCCTGCACCGGACCGGCATCCTCGGCCCGGTGGCCCGGCCGTTCTGGAGCCGCGGCCAATACCTGCTCAACCAACTGCGACAGTTCCTGCTGCTGATCCTGCTGCCGGTCCTGCTGTTCGTGGCCCAGCAAACCGTCGCCCGCTTCGCCCCGGAAGTGGCCCAGTCGGACGGCTACCGGTTCGGTACTTTGGCGACGATCCCGGTGCTGCTGCTGTTCCTGCCGCTGCTCGTCAAGCCGCTACTCGGCCTACGACCGCTCCCGCCGGGACCGACCCGCGAGCGTCTGGAGGCCCTGGCCCGCCGGCTGCACTTCCGGTGCAACGACTTCCTGTTGTGGCCCACCCATGGGGCGACCGCCAATGCCCTGATCGTCGGCCTGCTGCCGCGGGTCCGATACGTCATCTTCACCGACCGCATCCTCGAAGAACTACCCCCGGACGAACTCGACGCGGTGTTCGGCCACGAAGTCGGACACGCCAAGCACGGGCACATCTGGCTCTATGCGGCGTTCCTGGTCCTGAGCGTCGCGGTGCTGACCGCCGTGCTGCTGTTGGTCGGACAGTGCCTGGACGAGTACACCCGGCGGACCGGCTGGCAGCCCCCGGCTTGGGTCCAGGACTGGATCAGCTTGCCGCCGATCGTCCTCATGGGGGCCTATATCTTCTTCGTGTTCGGCTACCTGTCGCGGCGGTGTGAGCGGCAGGCCGACGTGTACGGCTGCCGTGCCATCTCGTGCGGGAACGCGAACTGTACCGGGCACGACGCCACGACGACCTACCCGGAACGGGCCCGGGGGTTGTGCCCCACGGGAATCCGTACCTTCGTCCGGGCCCTGGAGCGGGTCGGCTCGGTCAACGAGCAGCCGCAGTCCGGTGCGGGCCGGCGGCGGTCAGGCGGGTCGCGGATCAGGGCCTTGCTGGGCTGGCTGAGGGCATGGCAGCACTCGACGGTGCCGCGACGGGTCGACTTCCTGCTGAGCCTGATCGAGGACCCCGACCGGGAGCGGCGGTTCCAGCGTTCGGTCCGTGCCCTGGGCTGGGGCCTGATACTCGCCCTGGCCGGAGTGCTTTACGCCCTCGGGGAACTCGTCGGCTGGCGGGAGTTCCTAGAAACCCTGTGACCAGGGGGTCGGGGCCGCCCCGCCGGGACGGGCGTGCGAGGGGCGGCGGTGCGGCGAAGCTCGGCGGGCGTGGCGACGACGGGGTGTCCCGGTTCGGGTTCGGGTTCGGGATGGCGGCGGCGCGGCGGGGTGTCGGGGTGTCGGGGTGTCGGGGTGTCGGGTCGGCGGGGCGATCCCCGGCCGCGCCGGCCCGGCTCAGGCCAGGTTCATGCCGAGGAGGAACTCGGCGTTGGACTTGGTCCGCTTGGCCTTGTTGACGATCCACTCCATCGCCTCGACGGGGTGCATGTCGGCGAGGACCTTGCGGAGCATGCGGATGCGCTCGTACTCCTCGGGGTGGAGCAGCAGTTCCTCCTTGCGGGTGCCGCTGCGGTTCACGTCGATGGCGGGGTAGACCCGCTTCTCGACGAGGCGGCGGTCGAGGTGCAATTCGCTGTTGCCGGTGCCCTTGAACTCCTCGAAGATGACCTCGTCCATCTTGGAGCCGGTGTCGATCAGGGCGGTGGCCAGGATGGTGAGGCTGCCGCCTTCCTCGACGTTGCGGGCGGCCCCGAAGAACCGCTTGGGCTTCTGCATGGCGTTGGAGTCGAGGCCGCCGGACAGCAGCTTGCCGCTGCCGGGCATCTCGTTGTTGTGGGCCCGGGCCAGGCGGGTGATGCTGTCGAGGAGGATGACCACGTCCTTCTTCATCTCGACCATCCGCTTGGCCTTTTCGAGGACGATGTCGGCGACGTGGATGTGCTCCTCGGGCGGCTCGTCGAAGGTGCTGGCGACGACCTCGGCGTTGGGGCTGTTCACCTGCCGCTGCATCTCGGTCACTTCCTCGGGCCGCTCGTCGACGAGCAGGACGAAGACGTAGGTCTCGGGGTGGTTCTTGATGATGGCGTTGGCCATCTTCGAGAGCAGGATCGTCTTGCCGGTGCGGGGCGGGGCGACGATCAGCCCGCGTTGCCCCTTGCCGACCGGGGTGATGATGTCCACGATCCGCATGCTCAGCTCGTCCGGCGTGGTCTCGAGCCGGAAGCGGGAGTTGGGGTGCAGCGGGGTCAGGTCTTCGAAGTTGGTGACGCCGCTGACCTCGTCGGGGTTCTTGCCGTTGACCGACTCGATCTGCATCAGGGCGAAGTTGTCCTGGTTCTCGATCGGCAGGCGGATCGGCCCTTCGACGACCAGCCCGGTGCGGAGGCTCATGCGGCGGATCTGGGACGGGGAGACGTAGATGTCCTCGGGGCTGGCGAGGTAGTTGTGGGCCTGGCTGCGGAGGAAGCCGTAGCCGTCGGGCAGCACCTCGAGGGTGCCGGAGCCGGTGACCTTCTCGCCCCGCTCGATCTGTCGGCGGACGATGCCGATGATGAGCTGGCCGCGGTTCATGCCGGTGTGGTCGTGGATGCCCTCCTTTTCGGCGAGTTTGAAGAGTTGCGGCATCGGCATACGGTAGAGGTCGTCGAGTCGTGAGCCGTTACCGGGGCGGGCCGGACGCTCGGGCCGCTCGAGGCGTTCGAGGCGTTCCGACCGGTCGGCGGGCGTGGCCGGGACCGACGACGTGGCCGGGGCCGATGACGCGGCCGGGGGTGGGGTCGGCATCGCGGCGGGAGCCGCACCGGGGGCGGGGGCGGGAGCGGGGTCGCCGGGCTTACGGAGCAGACGGCGGGCGGCGGCGGCACGAAGAAGTGAGGGGCGCGGTTGCGGCCCTTCGACGCCCTTGGCGTCGGGCATAACTAGATCCTCGAATTCCGAGACGGCGGCGTCAGACGACGCCTCGTCTCACCAGGGGAAAGGGAAACGGGACTGGTCGGTTCGGACCCGCGTCAGATGCCGGGGCGGAGCAGTGCCGCTTCCGCCTGGGACCGGGGACCTACCGCCGGGAAACAAACCTTCCAGTCGGATCGGGGTCGCGGACCTCCGCGCCCCAGGGGTCGGTGACGGGGAACCCCCCCGCACCTCGGAACGATCAAGTCGGTTGGGTTTCGCACTCAGGCTCTCGAACTCCCCCTCGGCCGGGAGTGCCGGCCGAACACCTACCGACGGACAGAGTACTCGTTGCCGGATCAGTTCGGTTCTCAGGTCATCACGGGAACTGAAGCCGCGAACACAGTGCCAGAAAGTAGGGGGGGAAGTCAAGACGCGTTGTTCGCTTCGGACGAACGACGCCGGAAGGTGCCGTTACCAATCCTTTAACTTCCGAAAGTGTACGACAATCCGTTGGCACGTCAACAGGATTATAGACGAGCCGGGCCGGATTTCCAAACCCCACCTGTCGGGAGTGTACTCCCCTGCCGGCCTTTCGACAACTAAGGGAAGCCGCGGCTCCTGAGGTCGAAGCGTGTACCGCCCGGGTGCGTCGCGGTAACGCTCCCTGCGCCCTGACCCGACACCCTGACCCGACGCCGTGACCCGAGGCCAGCAAGCCGCCCCGTTGCCACTCACTCGGACGCTATCTGGGTGCTACCCGGATGCCACCCGAATATCATTCAAATGTCACCCGGATGTCACCCGGATGTCACCCAGATGTCACCCAGATGTTCTCGGATGTCACCCGGATGCCACCGGGAAGTGATGCCGCCGGGGGGAAGTGATGCCGCCGGGAAGTGGAGACTATGACCGGTCGGGCGAGCCGCCGGCTGACCCGCCCGCCGGTTCGCGACGGCGTATCATGTACCTGTCCGTCCCACGAGATTCGCCATGTCCCGCACCGGCCGACCTGCCGACGACCAGGAGTTGCCGCCCCTCTACGCCCTGACGATGGGCGGGTTGGAAACGGTCGCGGCCGAGGAAATCACCCGTGACCTCGGCGGGGAGGTGAAGAAGACGTCGCGGGGCCTGGTCGTCTTCCGCGTCGAGGAACTCACGCCGGCCGTCCTCTCCCTGCGCACGACCGAGGACGTGTTCCTCTTGGCCTGGGGTTCCGACACGCTCAGCTACAAGTCGAAGGACCTGGACTCGATCCGGTCCTGGACGGCCCGCAAGCCGGACTGGGAGCGTCTGTTCCGGCTGCACCACCGGATCCGGCCGCGGACCCGGGGCCGGCCGACTTACCACATCGTCTGTCAGATGCAGGGGGAGCACGGCTTCCGCCGGGCCGACGCCCGGGCCGCCCTCAACGACGGCTTGGCCGGGAAGATCCCCCGGGGCTGGCAGTACGCCGAGGAGAACGCCTGGCTGGAGGTCTGGTTGACGATCTACGGTCAGACGGCGGTGTGCGGGGTGCGGCTGTCGGACCGCACGATGCGACACCGGACGTACAAGCTCGACCACGTCGCCGCCTCGCTAAGGCCCACGGTCGCCGCCGCCATGGTCCGCCTCGCCGGGATCGGCCCGGGCATGACCGTGCTCGACCCGATGTGTGGGGCCGGCACCCTCCTGGCCGAGGCCCTCCTCGTGGCCGGGACACGCGGCCGGACCGGACCGGTCCGCGTCCTGGGCGGGGACATCGACCCCAACGCCGTCTTCGTCTCCTCACAGAACCTGGCCCACCTCGGCCCCGTCGGCCTGGCCCGCTGGGACACACGGGCACTGCCCCTGCCGACCGCCTGCGTCGACCGGGTCGTCACCAACCCGCCGTTCGGCAAGCAACTCGAGTCGATCGAGAGGCTCGGGCCGTTGTACGAGGCGGCCGCCGCCGAGTGGGACCGGGTGTTGCGGCCGGGCGGCCGGGCCGTGCTTCTGGTCATGGAGCACGACTTGCTCCGCCGCGTCCTGGTCGCTCGTGGCTGGAAGCCGGCCCGCGTCCTGCGGGTCAGGGTCCTCGGTCAGCCCTGCGTGATGAGCGTCTGGAACAAGCCGGCCTGACCCGGCCTGCCTTCAACCGGTGCTGGCGGTGGAGACGGCCCGCACCAGGGCGGCTTCCAGGTCGCGAACGTAGGCGGCGGCGTCGGTCAGCGGCGAGGCGGCCATCATCCCCCGCAGGTCGGCCCGGAGTTCGGCCAGTCCGTCCCGCTGCCCGGCCCAGGTCGCGGCCAGTTCCACGAAGCGGTCGAGGTCGCCGGCCACGAAGTCGGCCATACCCAGGTTCGTGAGAATGCTCAGCCCCTGCCGGCCTCGGGAATCGGCCCCGGCCAACGACAGCACCGGCACCCCCATCCACAGGGCGTCGCACGTCGCCGTCCGTCCGTTGAACGGGAACGGATCGAGGACCACGTCGAGCGGCTGGTAGGCCCGCAGGTACTCGCTCGCGGGCAGGCGGTGGACCCACTCCAGGCGGTCGTGCGCGACCCCCAGCCGGGAGAACCGCTCCGTCCGGTCGCGGGCCGCCGAGGGTGATCGACCGGCCGCCAGCACCAGGCGGGACTGCGGCACGGCCCGGAGGACCGCCGCCCAGGTATCGAGACAGACGTCGGACAGCTTCGCCGGGTCGGACAGACAGCCGAAGGTGAAGGTCCGGTTCCTGCCGGCCGGCAACGGGCCCGGTTCGGGGGCGGTGGGCGGCGGGACGTACAGCCACCCCACCGACGGCAACCTCAGGAGCTTCTCGGTGCCGAACGAGTCGGACACCCCGGGCGGGTCGGCCAGGCCGTCGGTGATCCGGTAGTCGATCGTCTTCAGGCCGGTCGTACACGGGTAGCCGTAGAGCGTCACCTGCGTCCGCGCCGGCTTGCGGGCGAAGACCAGCAGGCGGTTACCGGCCGTGTGACCGCACAGGTCGATGAGTACGTCGATCTCGTCAGACCGGACGAGTTCGGCGGCGTCATCGTCGGACAACCCGAGGAGCGGCTTACAGGTATCGGCCAACCGCCGGACGCGCTCCAGGGCGGGGTCGGTCCGGGCGGTGTTCGGGTAGGCGGTGACGTGAAACCGGGTCCGGTCGTGTCGCGCGAGTAGTGTCTCCAGGAAGGCGGCGGCGTGTCGGCTGCGGAACGGGCCGAAGACATACCCGACCCTCAGCCGCGGACCGGCTTGGGGGTAGCGAACCTGGCCGGGGGCGGGGGCGAACCGGTCGGCATAGCGGGCGGCCCAGCCCTCGTGTTCGGCGCGGAGCCGGCCCGGACTGACCCCCGACGAGCCGAGCAAAAGCACCAACCGGTTGCCGGCCCGCACCGGGTCGGGCCTCAGGTCCAAGGCCCGGTCCAAGGCGGCGAGTGCGTCGCGGACGCGGCCCTGCCCCGCCAGACTCACCCCCAGGTTGCTCCAGGCGTCGGCCCAGTCGGGGCGGAGGCGAACGGCCCGCAGGTAGTGTTCCGTCGCTTCGTCGTGGCGACCCGTTCCCTCCAGGGCGATGCCCAGGGCGTTGTGCGCCTCGGCGTAGTCGGGACGGAGCTCCAGGGCGGTCTGCAACTCCTCGACCGACTCGTCGTAGCGACCGAGGGCGGCGAGGGTCAGGCCGCGGTTGAGGTGGCCCCGCGGGTCGTCCGGGCAACGGGCGAGGAACTCGCGGATCGCCCGCTCGGCGTCGGCGTGCCGGCCCAGACGCGCCAGGGCGTCCCAGAGCAGGTTGAAGGCTTCGGCCCGGTCGGGGTCGAGTTCGGTGGCCCGGCGGAGGTAATCGGCGGCCGCGGCCCAGTCGCCGGTGTCACCGGCCACGAGGCCGAGGTTCAGGCACGCCGGGGCGTGGCCCGGGGCCAGCCTCAGGGCCTCGGCGTAGGCCGCGGCCGCCTCGACGAGCCGGCCCTGGCGGCGGTGCAGGTTCCCGAGGTTGAAGTGGGTGTCCGGGGCGTGCGGGTCGGCCCGCAGGGCGGCGGTGTAGCAGCGCCGCGCCTCCTCGAGTTCTCCCCGACCCACGAGCAGGACCCCGAGATTGGTCAGGGCCGGGACGTGAGCCGGGTCGAGCTGCAAGACCCGGCGGTAATCCTCCTCGGCGGCCCCGGCATCCCCGGCCGTGTGGGCCTCCACCGCCCGCCGGAAGAGTTCCTCGACCGACGCCACGGGAACCCTCCTGGGTCGCCCCGATCCCCGCGACCGAGCGGAACCGGCCGGCCCCTCGGCGCGACAACCCCCGCCAGCCGACCCGAGTCACATCACAGCCGACCGGCATCACGGGGCCCTAGCCACGCGACGACCAGCCGCTTCCGCGGTCACTTGTCCCTCTTCAGTTTCATCAGCATGGCCTCGCCCTCGGCCTTGAGTTCCTTGGGCCGCTCCCCCTTCTCGGTGAACACGATCGTCACCTCGTCCTTCTCGATCTTGTAGATGCCGGGGAACGTCTTGCCCTTCTCGGGGCCCTCGGACGGGCTGATGTCGATGGTATTTGGGGTCTTCGAGTTGTCGGCCTTGATCTTGGCCTTCTTGTCCTGTCCCATCACCTTGATGGTGATCTCATCCCCCTTGATGCTGACCTTGACGGACTCGACGAGTTCCTTCGGGGCGGTCATACCGGCCTTCTCGAGGACGGTCACCGAGTAGTACCCTTCGAGTTCCTTGAGGGCCTTGTCGTCGGCCAGGAGTACCCCGCAGAAGGTCGCCAGCAACAGGCCCGCGGACACAACGACCCGTTTCATGACAGTCCTCGGTTGGGTGTGGGGGCTGCCCCGGATCGACCACCGGGGCCCGGCCCGCGGCGTAGTTTACAGGCGGGGCGGGGCGGTGGCGAGCCGGGGGGCGGGCGGGTGCAGGCGGGTGCAGGCGGGTGCAGGCTCAGGGCCGCCGGCCGGCCACCGCGTCGAATAACTCGAAGGCGTCGGGTAAGGCCTGGCGGACGATCACCAGGTGTTCGACGCCGGGGTACTCCTTGAAGGTCACGGCCTTGGCCCCGGAGGCGACCAGGGCCTGGTTGAGACGGCGGGCCCCGGTCAGGGCCAGGCCGTCCTTGTCGCCGACGCCGATGAAGACCGGCAGCTCGGCGAACGCCTCGGTCCTGGAGACCCGGCCCGCGCCCCCGAGCAGGGCCACGGCGGCGAACTTCCCGCCGGCCGCCTGGGCAGTCGCCTGCATCGCCCCCATCGAGTGGCCGACTACGAACACCTTCTTCGGGTCGAACGGGTAGCGGTCGGCTAAGGCGGCCAGGACCTGGGCGACCGGCGGCCCGTCCCCGCCGAGGCTCAAGCCGCTCCGCGGCGCGACCAGCAGCCAGCCCCGTTTTTCGCACTCCTTTACGGCTTGGCCGGCCCCGTAGCTCTCGAAGAACATGTTCTCGTCGACGCCGGCCCCGTGCAGGGCGACCACGACCGGCACGGGCTTGCTGGCATCCAGCCCCTTGGGGACGTAGATGCGGCAGGGGGTGGCGTTCCCCCGCTCGGTCGGGACGACGAGCCAGAACTGCCCCGGGCGGGCGGCGGTGAAGAACGGCCGGCCGTCCAACATCGCCTCGGCGTTGGCCAGCAGCTCGGCATACGGAAGGTCGGTCACCGGAACGCTGCCGCTCGGGTCCTGGACCGCACGCGACAGGACCGCCCAGCGGTTCCGTGCCGTGGCCCGTTCCAGGCTTGCCGCTCGCTTCCCCTCGTCCCGCTCCAGTCGCTCCAGTCGCTTTCCCAGTTCCTTCAGGCGGACGGTCAGGTCGGCGACCTGGGAGACGCCCACCGAGACCGGCCGCAGTTCCTTTGCCCCGTCGGCCAACAGGTACAGTCGCCGGTCCAGGCCCCGCGATTCGCCGAGCGGCGGGAGCGGAACCTTCACCGTGACGGGGAACTTGTCCGGCTTGACGGTGACCACGTCCCGTTCGGTGAACCACAGTCGCAGTTCCCATCCCCGGGGGAAGTCGCCCGTGACGGGGTAGAACGGCCGGATCGTCACGCCCAGTTCCCGGACCGAGCCATCGACCAGGCGGGCCTCGGGGAACGCCGACAGGCTCAGCAGCCATTGCCGGTCACGGCCGGGGGCGACGTCGGTGCGCAGGGCCTCGGCGGCGAGGTCCAGTGTCCGACCGGCTTCCCCGAACTGGAACGAGAAGAACTGGTTGGTGACCTTCGGCAGCAGGGCCAAGGCCCGGTCACGGGCGGCCGGGGAGTCGTAGTTCTCCCAGGCGGCCTCGAAGGCCTTCAGGCGACGACCGAGTTCGTACCGCTCGGGCTGGGCGGCGACGGGACCGGCGAGCAGCAGCAGGGCCAGGGCCGAATAGCTACGCATGCTTGCGCCTCGGGAATCGGGATTGAATCGCGGTCTGTGAGGAAGTTACAACTTTCCCGGGGTAATGTTCAGCACCACCGGACAGGATTCCGCCATGACTCGCTACCTGTGCTGGCTCGCGGTTCTGGGCGTGATCGCCGTACCCGATTGGGCCTCGGCATGCCGGCCGGGTCGGGTGGGCCGGGTGTACGTCCCCGCACCCGTGTTCTTCGCCCCGGTCGCGCCGAGCTACCCGGCCCCGGCCCGTTGTGGCCCGCCGGTTCTCGTGCCGTGCCCGCCACCGGTGCTGGTATGCCCGTCGACAGACATGCCCGCGCCGACGACACCGCGACCGCTACCCCCGCCGAAGGTCGATCCGCCCCCCGGCCCGGCCGTCCCCTCGGCCGCGCCGAGTGTCTCCGTGGACCCGCCGACGCTGCCGAAGTTCCCGCCGGTCGACATCCCGAAGGACCTCAGCCCGTTACCGAAGCTGGAGGTACCCAAAGAACCGGACTTCCGCCCCGTGCCGCCGGCGGGCAAAAAAGACGGCACGACCGGGTCGAAGGAACCGGCCGCCCTGGGGTCGCCGCCGGGATCGCCGCCGCCGGCATCGCCGCCGCCGGGATCATCACCGCCGGGGTCGCTGCCAGGTTCGCCCCGGCCCCTCGACACGGCCTCGCCGCTGCCGCCGCTACCGCCGCTACCGCCGCCGACCGCCGACACGCCGGCGGTCCCGACCGCGGCCCCGCCCCCACCCCCACCCGAGGCACTCGTCCCGTCGCCGACCCCCCCGCTTTTACCCGGCGACCGACGACCGGAAGCGCTCCCGGCCCTCACCCTGCCGCCGGACTATCCGCTGGTCCCCTCGTCGGCCGTCTCCCCGACGGGCGACTCCACTTCCCGTTCCAGCCCACTGACCGCGGCCCCGGCCGGGGCCAAGCGGGAGCCGGTGGTGGACGTGTTCCTGGCCGGACCGACCACGAACGCACGGGACGGGTACAAGTCGGTCGGCTTCTATAACCACACGGGCCAAGACCTGTCCCTGACGATCGAAGGGCGAAGGGTGAGGCTGCCGGCCAAGAACTACCTACAGGCGCGACTCGGGTCGTCGTTCACCTGGGGCTACGGGGACCGGGCGGTGACCCGCGTGACGATCCCCGAAAGTTCCCCGGGGCTGGATGTGGTGTTCCGGGAATGAGCCGGCCGGCGGGTGGACCGGGCCATCCCCGCTGACGGTGCGGTGCCCGGACCGCCGGGCCGCCGGGCCGACCAAAGCCGCACCGCGAATCCTAGGCCGCCCGATCCCGCACCGCGAATGCCGGAATGCCGTGCCTTTAGTCCGGCCCGCCGTCTTCTAGTCCGGCTCGCTGTCTTCGTCGGCCGACTGTGGGGCGACAGGCTCAGCGGGACCGGCCGGGGACGACCCCGGCGGCTTCGACGACCCCGATGACCCCGACGACCCCGATGACCCCGACGGCTCCGACGACCCGGCGCTGCGGGAGCCGGCCGAGGACGGCTCGGGCGGCCGGCCGATCGGGTCGAGACAGACCTGGTACTTGAAGGTCCCCACCTGGAGTTCGTCGCCGGGGTAGAGCTTCCCTTCGAGGACCCGCTGACCGTTCACCCGCACCCCGTTGGTGCTACCCAGGTCACGAACGATGAGGTAGTCGTTCACCTGGGCCAGCACGCAGTGCCGCCGTGACACCTTCTTCGAGTGCAACTGCACGTCACACTCGTCATGGCGGCCGAATAACAGGATCGGTCTGTCGATGAGGATGCTGGGGCCGTCGGTGAGAGAGAGTAGATGCACGGGCATGGGCCGACCGAGGCAAGAGGACGGGCCGGGTTGGGACCGGGTCGCGACGCCGAACCGCCGTGGCGCGGGGGGATCGGTCCGGCGGCGACGAGGGGAAGTTTACCAGACCGGCGGGGCCTCACTCCAGAGGACACCGGGCCGAGAACCCGGGGCAGACCGGACCGAGCCCCCGGGGCAGACCGGACCGAGCCCCCACAGGAGCGGAGCGGCGGGGTCGGTCGGCTAACCGGTTGCAATCCGCGGCGGCGGGGCTATATCATCGCGGTGCTGGCCCATCCGGGGATTCATTCACGTCACCACCGCGAGGAGGTCTCGGCCATGAGCTTCAAGATGCAACGGGTCCACGTCTACCACACCGAGGTCGAGGACAAGCCGGGCGGGATCTCCAGCAAGCTCAAGGTGCTGGCGGAGGCCGGGGCCCACCTGGAATACGTCTACAGCCAGCGGTCGGTCACCAAGCCGGGCATGGGCGACCTGTACGTCGCGCCGCTGCACGGCAACGGGGAACTGGCGGCGGCCCGGTCGATCGGCATGCACGAGGTCAGCGAGCCGATCGTCATGCGGGTCGAGGGGGACGACGGCAAGGGGTTGGGTAGCCGACTCACCCAGGCCTGGGAGCTCGCCGGGATCAACCTGCACGGCCTGGTGATGTCGGTGATCGGCGGGAAGTTCGTCGGCTATGCCACATTCGACACCGTGGCCGACGCCAACAAGGCGGCGACGATCCTGGCCGAGCTGGGCACCGCCTCCTGAGGCGAGCGGAGCGGACCGCACATGTGAGGGCCACACCACTACCCCGGTCACCCGCGGCGAGTGACCGCCGCCCGGGGACGGCTCGTGCCCTCTTAACCCTCTCAAACTCAGCCGTCGCCCAACGGCGGGACGAGTTCGTGAACGACATAACGGCCCCGCCCGTTGCCCGACCGGAAGACCGCCTTCTGGTTGAACGGGAAGGTCCGCCGGTGGCGGTCGAGGGCCGGCCCCAGCAACTCACCGGGACCGGGACCGGGACCGAGGACGGCGGCCTTGACCTCCGGCTTCTGGCCCAGTGCCGCCCAGCCCAGGTCGCTCACGGCATACCGGGCGGTGCCGGCCGTGCGGTACAACTCGTCGAGGACCTGGCTGTGTGCCCGCGGACTGATCATGATCGCCGTGTTGACGTGCAGGTAGCGCAGGCCGGGGCGAAGGTCCATCATCAGGTACAGCACATGCGGGGAATCGTGCCAGGCGATCAGCTCGCCGTCCCGCACCTGCTTCGACCGCAGGAAGGCGGCCACCTCGGCGAGCTCGACCCAGCCCGGTGAAGCCTCGTGGTCCTGAATCCGCTTCAGGCGGTCCCAGAGGGCGTACCGCTCGGGGTCGGACAGGTCCCAGCGGAAGCACTCGGGCCAGTGCCGCATGCGGTCGAGGTCGGCCAACGGGTGGCGGACGAGGTAACGCTCCTTGTCGGGGTCGTCCCCGTCGCTGCGTCCGTCGTGTTCGGCCAGCGTCAGGAGTGAGGCCCGCAGACCGGGGTGGGTGTCGGCGAGGACCCACAACGTACTGGTGAGGGCCAACCAGACGAAGACGACGAACGGCAGGCACCAGCGGTGGGAGGCCCACAGGCCCAGCATGATCAGGGTTTCGGGCATGTGGACGTAGTTGAAGCCGCGCTGGATGTAAAGGGACTGGAAGGCCCAGAGCAGCCAGAGGGCGGCCAGGGTCCCCCGGACGAAGCGGGCGTTCGGCCCGGCCCGGAGGTCCCAGAGCAGGCCGGGAAGGAGGCGGCCGATCGGCCCCGGCTTCGGATCGTCCGGGTCGGTGTCGGGCTGGCCGCCCCAGGGGGCCGCGTCCAGGAGGGTGATCAGGGCCAACACCAGGGTCGGGACCGTCCACAAGCTCCAGGGCGGGAACCAGTGACACTCCTGCTCGAGCCGCCAGTCGAGTTCGCGGCCGGCGAGTCCGGCGTACTCGGGTGCCCAGACGGTCATGACTTCCCAGAAGTAGGGCCAGGTTCCCGAGGCGAACAGGTAGGCCAGCCCGGCCAGGCCGACGGCCAGGCCGCCGGCCAGGTTGCCGAGCAGGTCGGCCGCGAGACCGGCCCACGGCTTCGGGTAAGCAGCGGCCAGGCGGCGGGCCGAAAAGGCCCAGACCCCCACGGCCATGAGTACGACGTGCGGCTTGATCCAGACCGCCACGCCCCACAAGGCCCCCTCGGTGACGGCCGCCGCGAACGGCCGTCGGCCGGGCGACCCGACCCGACGCACCCGCAACAGCACGGCCGCCAGGGCCGGCAACGCCATCCAGGTATCCCGCTGACAGTGGACCATCTCGACGGCGAACGGGTAGAGCAGGCACACCCCGGCGATCGCCCACCAGCGGGCCGCCGCGGTCGCCCCGCCCCGCCGGGCCAGGCGGTCGAGCAACACGACGATACCGGTCACGACGAGCAGATCGACGCAGCGCAGGGCGAAGGCCCCGAAACCGAACACGGAGCGGATGGCCGACAGCAGCCAGACGAAGCCGGGCAAGTTCGTGTCGAAGGTGTCGCGGTAGTGCAAGCCGCCCCGCAGCAGGTTCCGTACCACCACGTCATAGAGCGTCAGGTCGCACCACAGGGGCATCCGCAGGAACAGTGGCAGCCCGCCGAGGAGGGCGACGACCGCGACCGCCCGCGGCAACCCGAGCGATCGCCACGGACAGGACCAATATCGGCACATACTCGACCGGTAACTAGGAGCAGTTCCCGACAGAATACGAGCTTACACGGCAACGGCGAACGGCGAACGACCGGCGACCAACGACACAGACCTAACGACACAGACCTAACGACGAACCCCAAACGACGAAGGACGCCTCCTGGCCCGTGCCGTGGCCCACGACCGAGTCGGTCCCCGAAGTTCCTAAAATACCGGGATCCGGTTTACCTCGCGCTACGGAGTCCCGAGTGCCCCCGCTCGCCGACCCCCCACCCCCTTCCCCCGACGACCCCCTGCTCATCGCCGGACTCGTCGCCATCCCGCTGCTGGTCGTCATGAACGGGTTCTTCGTCGCCGCCGAGTTCGCGCTGGTGGCCGTCCGCCGCACGCGCGTCGAGGAGCTGGTGAACCAGAAGGTGCCGGGCGCGAGTTCACTGATGACGGCGGTCCTGAACATCAACCACAGCGTGGCGGCGTGCCAACTCGGTATCACGGTCGCCAGTCTGGCCCTGGGGCTGGTCAGCGAGCCGGCCATCCACCGCCTGATCCAGCCGCTCTTCAGCAGCCTGACGGCCGAGTGGACCCGTGTCCTGTCGGTCGTGATCACGCTGGGCCTGGTCACCTACATGCACGTCGTCTTCGGCGAGCAGATGCCCAAGATCGCGGCCCTGCAGGAGAGCGAGCGGATCGGCCTGTGGGTGGCCCGGCCGGTGAACTTCTGTGCCTGGCTGTCCCGGCCCCTGATCCGCCTGATGAACGGGTCCAGCGCCTGGTTGCTCCGCCGCCTCGGCTACCGGCAGACGGGCCCGGACGACGAGATCCACACCATCAACGAGTTGCGCCTGCTGGTCGAGGACACGGAGGAGGCCGGCCTGCTCGACCCCGACGCCGCCGACATGGTCCTCAACGTCTTCGCCCTCTCCGACAAGCGGGTCCGCGACTGCATGGTGCCCCGCGACAAGATGGCCGCCCTGGACGTGAGCAGCCCCCCGGAGAAGGTCATCGAGGTGGTCCGGCGCGGGGCGCACACCCGCCTGCCGGTCTACGACGGCAACCTCGACAACATCATCGGCATCGTCAACACCAAGGACCTGTTCTTCCTGTTCAGCACCTCCGGGCTGGTGATACTCGAGGACGCGCTGTACCCGGCCACGTTCCTGCACCCCGAAGAACCCGTGGCCAACGCCTTCCGGCTCTTCCGTAAGTCGCACCGGCCGATGGCCGTCGTCCGCGACGACAACGGGGTCGTCCTGGGGCTGGTGACTCTGGAAGACGTGCTGGAGGAGATCGTCGGCGACATCGAGGACGAGCACGACGTTCCCGTCCCGAAGCTGAAGCTGACCCGCCGCCGCATTCTTCCGGTCGCCCCGGCGGCCAACTCGGGGAACCCGAAGCCGCCCGAGCCGCGGGACCAACCCGCTGAGCCTCGGCCGGGCTGAGCCGTCTCAGGCGAGCAATCCCGGCCCAGCGACCTCGACCCCGCCGACGGGCCGGGGTCCGTCCGTACCGCCGCCCGTACCGCTCCTAGCGTCGCAACAGGCGGGCGTTGAGCAGCACGCCGACGACCCCGATCAGGATGTTGGCGACCCAGCAGCCCAGGCCGAGCGGGACCTTGCCGTCCTTGCCCATGCCGCTGCCGGCGAGCAGCAGCGGGTAGTAGATGAAAACGATCGGTAGGAAGCAGACGACGAAGGTGCTCAGGTAGTCGGCGCGGTTGGCCCAGATGCCGACCGGGCAGCCGACCAGGGCGAAGAGCAGGCAACTGACGGCCAGGGCCGGCCGCAGGTAGAACTCGGCCTGGGTGTTCCGCACCGTTCGCCGCACCGCGTCCATCTGGAACTTGAAGTGCCGGTCCTGGTCGAGGATGATCTGGCGGAGTTCCGGGTCGGGGACGGCGTCGGCGGCCGCCCGGTTCTCGTCCCAGCGGGCCTGGATCTTGGCCATCTCGCCGCGGAGTTCCTCGAGCCGGGCGGACAGGCCGTCCCAGGGGATCGCCGAGACGCGGACCTTGTTGTCCTTGCCGTTAAGCCCCTCGGGCAGGTCCATCGGGAAAGGACCGGTGGAGGCGGTGGCCCCGGCCGCCTTCCGCTCGTAGATGACGAACCGGTCCGGGTCGATGTAGAGCTTGCCCTCGGCCCGGTCGGCCCGGATGCGGGCCTCCCGCGCCCGGGCCACCAGGTCGTAGCCGAAGAACACCTCCTGACCGGTCTTGACGTCCTTGATCCGGGCCCGCCTCTTGAGCACCAGGTCGATGAGCCGCTTCCCCTGCACGTCGCGGACGTAGATCACGTACTCGGAGTTGGGGTGCCGGATGCAGCGGTCGCGGCGGAGCAGGTTGTAGATCAGTTCCTCGGGGTCTTCCAAGAGTTGCCGGTAGAGCATTTCCTGGGAGCGGGGGATCACGGTGTGGTACAGGGCGGCCGTCACCACGGTGGTCAACACTCCCAAAAGCAGTGCCGGCTTGAGGATGGTAGCCAGGTGGACGCCGGCAGCCTTGATGGCGACGATCTCGTTGTCGTGCGACAGCCGACCGTAGACCACACAACAGGCGAACAGGGTGGTGGCCGGAATGGTGTACGGCAGCGTGTTGGGCACGAACAGGTGAACGGCCGAGAAGACCTGCCCGAGGGACAGCCCCATCTGCATCGCCTGTTGCAAAAGCCCGGCCATCACCAGAAGGCCGGTCAGCGTCCCGAGCGCGAGCAGGAACACCTTGACCAGTTCGGCGAAGATCAGGCGGTTGAGGATGCTGCCGGGCATCGTGATGGTAGCCTCTGGGTCCTTCCGGCTCACACGGGGGACTTACGCCCCCCGCTCGCCGCTCGATCACACGGGCGGCTCACGCCCCCCCGCTCGCCGCTCGCGATCCCGAATCCACGCAACTTGCTCTCCCTCTCTCCGTCCCCCTCGACGGGTCACCGGCCGCCGCCACCGAACATCCGGGCGGCACGGGCGCGGAGCCGGTCGGCCACGGCCCGGACCGGCTCGGTGACGAGCGGGACGGCCTCCGGTTTGTACTTCAGCTCGCCGTTCTCACGGGTCATCCTGATCACGAACAGGTTCTTGCTCAGGAAGGCGGTCAGGTCGCCGACCGGGGTGTTGATCATGCGGGCGAGGACCTGCGAACCGACGGTATAGAAATCGAACTTCACGTAGTCGCCGCTGGTGTCCAGTTCGCCGGAACCGCCCAGGCAGACGGCCTTGCCGATCAGGTCGACTTGCTCCACCTTGATGCGGTCGCCGTGGATTCGGAACGTGGCGTGGGCCTCCTCGAAGGCGGTCTTGTCGGGGGTCTGCAGCTTCAACACCTTGACCAGGTCCAGGAGGACCGGCAGGTTGTACATGCGACCGGTCGGCACGTCGATCTTGCCGGAGCCGTCGAGGACGAGTTGGCCGGTGCGCGGGTCGGGCCGCTGCGCCAGGCGGACCTGGGCCTGGGCGATGCCCTTGAGGTCGGCGTCGGAGCCGAGCTTGTAGTGCCTGGCGACCTCGTCGAGTTGCACGTCGGTAGCGGTCAGCCACAGGTCGAAGCGGACCGGGTCGCTCAGGGTGACGCGGGCCTCGCCGCCGAGCGTGCCGTGGAACAGGTCGCCGGTCAGGTCGGTGAACTCCAGCTCCGTCGGCAGGAAGTCGCCGGGCCGGACCGGGTCGGGCTTCTGGGCGGCGGCGCGGACGCGACAGGAGAGCCGGCTGACGGGCAGCTTGGCGATCACGGCCCGATCGAGCCAGACCGCCCCGCGGATCAGGCCCATGTGGTCGCCCTCGTAACGACCCCGGCAGCTGACGGCCCCGAAGACCTGTTCCCAGGAAACGCCGGTGTCCAACGACGCACCGGCGAGCCGCAACTCGGCGTCCCAGTAGACGGTCGCGTCCGGGCCGGGATGGGGTGCGGTGACCGGCGACGCCCCCGGAGGCGGTTCCGGCCGCGCTACGGCCGGGGGGGAGAGCAGCACCAGGTGCTTGACGGTCAGTTCCGCCCCGCCTCTGACCTGCAAGGCTTCCAGGGCCGACCCGAGTCGTGCGGGTAGGGCCGCGATCAGGTCGGCGTCGGCCAGGAACGGCTTGACTTCCAGCCCGCCGAGGTTGGCCCAGATCGCCCCGTCGGGGTAGATGCGGACCTCGCCGGCCGCGAGCCTGACCCGGGACTCGCCGTGGCGACCGGCGAAGTGGGCGATATCGACGCGGCCGTTCTTGTACTCCAGCCAGCCGGACAGGTCGGTGACTTCGTAGGGGAGGAAGTTGGGGGTGATGGTCGGGCCGGAGAAGCTGAAGGTGAGCCGCAGGTCCGTCGCCGGGTTGACCTTCGGGGCCAGGTCGGGGCGACCGACCGGCCCGGCCCGGTCGAGCAGTTCGATGTCGGCGGAGAAGGTGATGCGGCCGCGGGGCTGGAAGCGGGTCCAGACCGATTCGATGTTGAGGGCGGCCAGGGCGGCCCGCAGGTCGGCATCGACGGGGGCGTTGTTACCGCCGACGTGGAGGGTGATCTTGTGGTCGCGGCTGTTGGGGATGGGCCGCTTCGACCCGTTCAGCCAGACGGCGGCCCCGGCGTGCAGGGCGGTGAAGCTGTCCAGGACCACCTCGTCGCGGTCCGGGGGCGGGCCGGGCGGGCCGGCCGGGTGGACCGGCCGCCGCGGGTCACTCACCGTCGTCCGCACGACCAGCCGACCCTTGACCTTCTCCAGCGGGTAGGGAAACTCGGTGTGGTTGATCGTGGCGTCGCGGATGTCGATGCGGAACTCGTTCTCGCACAGGTTAACCCCCGGCTGCTGGACGATCTCGGCGACGAAATCCCCCCGGCCCGAGGCCCGGAACCGCCGCACCATCTCGACATAGCGTGGGGGGATGGCGGCCAGGAGGGTCTCGTCCATCGGCACGTTCGCCCCGGAGACGCGGAGGTTGATACCGGGGTCCGGCCCCGGGCCGACGATCTGACCCTTGATGGTGATGAACTGCCCGCCGGCCGTTCCGATCAGGTCGATGGCGGTGGTCGGCGGGCCGTCGGGCGTGTCGGCCCGCTTCACCCAGCCCCGCAGGTCGGTAACCGGGTACTTGAACTTCTCGTAGGTGACCGCCAACTGCTTCGGTCGGACCTCCAGCTCCCGCTTCCAGCCGCCCGGCTCGCGCACGAAGCGGTAGCCGACGTCGATCCGGCCGACCGGGGAGAACTGTCGCCGCAGGTCCCGGGCGTCGGCGGGCAACTGATCGAAGAGCGTGTCGTCGAGCAGCACCTCGGTGGCGGAGAACTCGGCCCGCTGCAGGTAATCTTCGATGGTGCAAAGCCCGACGGCGGCGAGCGACGGACCGGACGACGGGCCTGCTGGTTCAGACCGGCCCGCCGCGGTATCGGGGCCGGCCGTGCCGACCGTGTGCCGGTTACCAAGGGGCTGCCCGGGCCGCGTCTCGAAGGAGAAGCGGACCTTAGCGCCGTTGACCTCGGCGGTGGCGTCCTCGACCTTCAGCCGGCCGTCACTGGCCCGCGCCGTGGCCGTCACCTTCTCCACCGGCCACGGTAGGGACGGGTGCGTGAACCGGGCCTCCTTGAGGGCGACGCGGACGTCGTACTGCAACCGGGGCGGCGAACCGGGCGACGAACCGGGGGCATAGGTCAGGTCGGCGGAGACGGCGGCCGTCGCCTGCAACCCGGTCAGGTGGGTGGTGAGTTCCGGGGCGAACCGCTCGGCCGCGACCGGTGCCACCTCCCCGAGCGGGAACTGAGGCATCTCCAGGGCCAGTGACAGCACCTGCGAGAGGCGATTCAGCCGGGCCCGGACGGCGACCGGACCGAACCCGTCGGCCCCCGCCCGCAACTGGACGGCCAGCACCGGCAGCGGGTCGTTCAAGAGCGTCAGATGGGCGTCGGTCAGGGTCAGCGGCGGCAGCGGGTCGGGCGACCGGTCGGTGACATGGACGGTGCCTGCGCGGATCACGAAGGTCGGGATCGGCTTGTCCGGCGGGCCGGGGCGGACGACATCGGCCAGGCTCCATCTCCCGTCGCTGCCGCGCTCGATACGCAGTTCCGGTCGTTCCAACTCGATCTTCTTGATGACTAACCGGCCGCGGTTCAGCTGCTCCTTGTCGTGGAACAGCACGGCGGAGGGGACGACGAGAAAGGGGGCCTCGTCGCCGAGACGGGTCAGCCGGATGTCGCTGACGGCGATGCCGCCGAAGAGCCGCAGGCGGGCGGAACCGACGTGGACCTGGGTGTTGGCGAACTCCTCGGCGAGCCGGGCGACGACCTGGGAGCGGACCCGCTCGGGACTGACCCACGAGTTGGCGAGCCAGCCGAGGGCCGCTACCGCCGCCACCCCGGCGAGTAGGATTCCGCGAATCGCCCAACTCCGCAGCGCCATCCGTCACCTGCCCGACCCCCGCCGTACCGGGACCGGGCCGCATGCCCTCCTGGTCCGACGCGTCGCGGGACCATACGCAGAGTTCGGAAGCTGGTCAACGCGGAGTGTGCCGGGACACTCGGCCCTGACGTTTGAGTCGTGACGGGCTTTCGCCGATATTGCACGATGTCTAAAATCCGGTCAGGGGGTAATCCCGGCCAACGGCTCGGAGAACGGTCGCGATGAAGGCACTCATTCTGGTGGCGGACGGCTTCGAGGACCTGACGTTATTCCTGCCGTGGTATCGGCTCCGCGAGGAGAATTTCGAGGTGCGACTGGCGGCCCCGCGGGGACAGGCCGTCAGCGGGATACACGGCTACCGGGTCGAGCCGGACTCGACCATCCACGAGGTGAACCCCGCCGACTACGACCTGCTGCTGATCCCGGACGGGCCGTGCGGCGAGCGGCTGCGGGTCCGCGAGGAAGCGGTGGACGTGACCCGTACCTTCGTGCAGGACGGCCTGCGTGTGGCGGCGATCGGGCACGGGCCGCAGTTGCTCATCAGCGCCGGGGTTCTCGATGGCCGCCGGGTCACCTGCTCGCCGGGCATCCGCGACGACGTGCGGGCGGCCGGGGCGACCTACCGGGACGAGGCCGTCGTCACCGACGGGAACCTGCTCACCTGTCGCGGCGCGGACGACCTGCCCGCCTTCGCACACGGTATGATGCAGATGTTGACCTGTGTGCGGTCCTGAGCGACCCCGGCCGCCGTGCCGCCGTGCCGCCGCCGTGCCACAACCGTGCCGCCGCCGTGCCGCCCCGTGCCGCTCACTCCGGCTCGATCGTGACCGGCAACCCGTGGCTGGCGAACTGTTCGACGAACAGTTCCGCCCGCTCCAGGTGGGTCACCAGGACCAGGGAGCGGCCCCGGTGGTGGCTCTCCCACATCCGGTATTCCGCCTCGGCCAGACCGAAGTGCGTCAGTTCCATCACCACTCGAGCCACGAACGTCAGGGCCTTGTCACTCGCCCGGTGGAGGACGACCTTGAACCTTCGGGGCGGCTGAGGCGGGATGCGGGGCGAGCGGAAGTCCGGACGGTCGTACCGCCGGTAAGGAGGGCGGATAGACATGGCGACCTCGAATTCCCCACACCGACCCGGTCGGGAGCCGTGATCGCGTGGGACGCCGCCCGTCGGAGAGGTGCGGGCGGTCTGTGCGAACCGACCCACGCCGAGATTACCGCACGGCCGGCCCGGGCGTCAAACGACGGGCACAGGCGGAACTGCCGCCGGGGGCGACGAGATTCGGAGCGTATCGGGCGTATCGGTTGTAACAGTACCCGTCGGCCGGGCCGGACCCGACCGCGACCGGGCCGGACCCGTGCGACAGCGGCCCGGGACCGCATCAGCTACGGATGGTAATCGAACGGCCGGGGCCGCCCGCGGCCGTCGCTTCCGCCGCTTCTGTCCTCCGTCCCCGCGGACCCGCCCATGACCGACCTGCTGTCCCGCATCCTGCACGCCGTGGCCGCGCGGGGCTACACGCCGATCAAGGCGAAAGCCCTGTTCAAGCGACTCAACCTGCCCGAGGATCGGTACCCCGAGTACCGCCGGACCGTCCGTGAACTCGTCCGCACGGGCCGCCTGTCGCTGGGCCGGAATCAGACGCTCCGCCCGGCCGACCCACACGGCACGGTCGTGGGGATCTTCCGTCGCACGCCGTCCGGCCACGGCTACGTTCGCCCGCACGCGACCGATGGGACGGTCAAGCCGGAGGTCTTCATCCGCGAAGACCGTGGACTCGACGCCGCCACCGGGGACGAGGTCCTCTGCCGCATCACCCGCCAGGCCACCCGGACGAGGGACGCGGCCGGCGAGATCGTCCGCGTGCTGGAACGGGCGACGCGGACCTTCGTCGGCACCTACTTCGAGCGGGACGGGCAGGGGCTGGTCCGCGTCGACGGGACGGTGTTCGCCCACAGCGTCATGGTCGGCGATCGCGGCGTGAAGGGGGCCAGGCCCCAGGACAAGGTGGTGATCGAGATGCTCCGCTTCCCGACGGCCGACGAGCGGGGCGAGGGCGTGATCACCGAGGTGCTCGGGGCACACGGCGAGCCGGGCGTGGACACCCGGACGGTGATCCGGGCCTTCGGACTGCCCGAGTCGTTCAGCGAGGAGGCCCTGGCCGAGGCCCGTCGCGTCGCCTCGCAGTTCCGGGAGGACGACCTGTCCGGCCGCGAGGACTTCACCGACCAACTCGTGGTGACCATCGACCCGCCGGACGCCAAGGACTTCGACGACGCCGTGAGCGTGACCGTCGATCCCGAGACGAAGCACTGGGTCCTGACGGTCTACATCGCCGACGTGGGGGCGTTCGTGCCGCCGGGCGGTGCCCTCGACGCCGAGGCCCGCCGACGGGGGACCAGCGTCTACTTGCCGCAGAAGGTCATCCCCATGTTCCCGGAGGTGATCTCCAACGGGCTGGCCTCGCTCCAGGAGGGGAAGCTGCGGTACGTCAAGGTCGTGCAGATGGAGTACACGCCGGCCCTGCAGAGGGCCTACGTTCGGTTCGCCAACGGGGCGATCCGCAACCGCAAGCGGTTCACCTACGACCAGGTGCAGGACATCCTCGACCGGCTGGAGGGCGGCGAGGCGGCCCCGGCCGACACCGACCCCGAGATCGTGGCCCTGCTGCGGCGGATGCGCGACCTGGCCCTGCTGCTGCGCAAGAAGCGGCTGAGGCGGGGGGCACTGGAGTTGGAGGTCCCCGAGGCGGTGCTGGAGTACGACGACCGGGGCCGCGTCTGTGGTGCCCACTTCGCCGAACACAAGCTGAGCCACCAGATCATCGAGGAGTTCATGCTGGCGGCGAACGAGGCCGTGGCCGAACACCTCAGCCGCCTCGGCGTGCCGTTCCTGCGCCGCGTCCACCCGGCCCCGAACGAGGAGAAGCTGGAAGCCTTCGCCCGCTTCGCGGACCTGCTCGGCCATCCGATCCGCCGGCCGCAGGACCGCACCGAACTGCAGCGGGTGCTCCGGGCCACCGCCGACAAGCCGGAACGGGCCGCCGTTCACCTCGCCCTGCTCCGCAGCCTCAAACAGGCCGTCTACTCCCCCGTCCCCGACGAGCACTACGCCCTGGCCCTGGAGAACTACTGTCACTTCACCTCGCCGATCCGCCGCTACCCGGACCTCCTGGTCCACCGACTCCTCGAGCAGTGGCTGCGGCGCGGCAAGGCGTCGGCCGACCTCGAGGAACTCACCGCCCTGGGGGAACACTGCTCCAAGATGGAACGGCGGGCCGAGTCGGCCGAACGCGAACTGGTGAAGCTGAAGATCCTGACGTACCTCAGTGAGCGGCTCGGCGAGCGGCTCGACGCCGTGATCACCGGCGTGGCCGACTACGGGTTCTACGCCCAGGCCGAGCGGTTCCCCGCCGAGGGGCTGGTCCCCATCTCGTCACTGGTGGACGACTACTACTGGTACGACGAGGACAGTCACACGCTGGAGGGCCGCCGCACGAGGCGACGGTTCCGGCTCGGCGACCGCGTCCGCGTCGAGGTGGCCCGTGTCGATATTCCCCGTCGCTTGCTCGACCTGCGTCTGGCGGACGGGCCGCGGCGCGCCACGACAGACGGGACACGGCGCGCCGCCACAGACGGGACACGACCGGCGGCAACGGACGGGGCAGGGGAAGGAGCCGGGGACCGAGCCGGGGAAAGAACCGCGCGGCGGGACATTCCCGGCCAGGGCCGGACGCCGCGGCGCGACCGCCGGGACCGGCGGGGACGGGGACCGGGTGGTCAATCGACGTAGGGATCGGCCCCGATGTCCTTGAGCATCTCCTGTCGCTGCCGGTCGTAATTCTTCAGGTCGAGCCGCTGCTTGTAGTGTCGCCTCTCGACCCGCCGCTGGGCGGCGCGGAACAGCGGGGCGTAGGCGTTCCAGTTGCGCTGGCCGCCGCGACGGCCGAGTGCCACCAGTTCGTCACGCCGCCGCTGACCCAGCCCCTCGAGCAACTGGTCCTCGAGCGAGAGCATGAACTGGGCACTGCCCGGGTCGCCTTGCCGGCCGGCCCGTCCGACCAGTTGGCGGTCGATCCGCTCGGCCTCGTGCCGCTCGGTGCCGATGACATGAAGCCCGCCGGCCTCGGCGACCCCCGGCCCGAGCTTGATGTCGGTGCCGCGGCCGGCCATGTTCGTCGCCACGGTCACGGCCCCCGGCTGACCCGCGAGCGCGACGATCTCGGCCTCCCGCTCCGTCTGCTCGGCATTGAGAACCTGGTGCGTGATCCCGGCCGCGGTCAGCCTGGCCGACAGCCTCTTGCTGGCATCGACGGTCCGGGTACCGATCAGCACCGGACGACCGACCCGCAGCATCTCCCGGGTCTTGCGGACCACGGCCTCGAACTTGGCGTCCTCGGTGGGGTAGACCTCGTCCGGCAGGACGACCCGTTGACACGGCCGGTTGGTCGGGACGTGCGTCGTCCACAGGCGGTAGACCCGGCGGAGTTCCCAGAAGTTCGGCAACAGTGTGCCGCTCATGCCGGCCAGCTTCGTGTAGAGCCGGTAGAAGTTCTGGAAGGTGATCTGGGCGGCGTGCTCGCTGGGCATGTTGATCGGCACCCCTTCCTTGGCCTCGACGGCCTGGTGCAGTCCGTCCCGCCAGTGGCGATCGGGCATCGGCCGGCCCGTCCCCTCCTCGATGATGACGATCTTGTTCTCGCTGCTGATCAGGTACTGCTGGTCGCGGGTGAAGCGGTAGTGGGCGTGCAGGGCCTTCTCGACCGCCTCGAGGAGCTTGTCCATGGCCTTGGCGTGTCGGCCGCTGGGCGGGTCGGAGTAGCGGACCAGTTGGCGGCCGGCGTCGGTCAGCTCCAGCTTGTCCTTCCTGACATCGAAGCGGAAGTGTTCGTCCCGCCGCATCGAGCGTGCGACCCGGTCGGCCCACAGGAAGACGACCTGCTCCTCCGGCTCGGCCAGGCGGGTCGGGTTGGCGATGATCAGCGGCGTCTTGGCCTCGTCGATGAAGATGCTGTCGGCCTCGTCGACGATAGCGAAGTGCAGGCCCCGTTGCACCAGCGGCTCGAGCCGCACCCCCGTGGCTCCGGGCAGCCAGGGGGCCCAGAACGGGGCCACCTCCGCCTGACCGCCACGCAGCCTCAGACGGTCCCGCAGGAAGTCGAAGCCGAACTCGGCGGCCGTCCCGTAGGTCACGTCCCGGCGGTAGGCCTCGTACCGGTCCTGATCGCTCATCCGCTGTTGCAGGCAGCCGACCGTTAGCCCGAGCCTCTCGTAGACCGGGCCGACCCACTCCGCGTCGCGGCGGGCCAGGTAGTCGTTCACGGTCGTCACATGGACGCCCTTGCCGACCAGGGCGTTGAGGTAGGCCGGCAGGGCGGCGGTGACCGTCTTGCCCTCGCCGGTCGCCAGCTCGACCAGCCCGCCGAAGTGCATGACGGCCCCGGCGGCGAGTTGCACGTCGAACGGGCGGATGCCGAGGACCCGCTGGATGGCCACGCTGACCAGACCGAACGCCTCCGGCAGCAGGGAGTCGAGGTCCCACTTGCCCCGGGCCTTGCCCCGCAGGACCATGCTCTGCCTGAGCAGGTCGGCCTCCGACAGGTCCAGGTAACGGCCCTCCCAGTATCGGACCTTGGGCACCAGCAGGGCGGCCCGGGCGAACCGCCGAACCCAGGGCCAACCGATCCGGGCACGGACCCAGTTCAGAAGCCCCGACCCCAGCCGCCCGGGTACGTTCTCGATCCTCAGGACCGGGTGCGTGAATTCTTCCCCTCGGGGCAACGCGGCGACGGTACTCATCGAGTCGTCTCTCTCGGTTCCACACACGGCAGGATACGGCATCGGCCGCCCGGGAAGAATCCCAAACCGCGACGGCGCGCACCCGGCCGCCCCAGAGCCGGTCGCCCCAGACCCGCACCCGCGCACCCGCACCCGCACCGGCACAGCCGCGCCCGGTCGCCCCAACTCCGGCCTCGGGGCGGTTGTCGCCGCCGCGGTTGCCGTCCCCTCCGACGTACTGACGTACAATGGCGAACTACCTGGGCGGCAGGAACCCGGCCTCGGGGTGGTTGTCGCCGCCGCGGCCGCCGCTCCCCCCGGCGTACAATGGCCTCACCCGTTTTCCCGACCCGCACCGAACAGTCATGTCCGATACCCCCTCCCATACGCCGTTCGACACCGCGACCGACCCGGAACCGCTCGACCTGCTCCCGCGGGGCACGGCCGGCTTCTCCCCGGGCGTGGAGGAATACGCGACCCAGATCAAGGAGACGGCCGACAAGCTCCTGCGCGACCGGGCCGGCCGGGGTGACATGAAGCTCCTGGCCACCGCCGTGCGGGAGCTCCGTTACTGCTTCAAGCTGTTCGCCGCCTACCGCGGCCGACGCAAGGCGGTCGTCTTCGGCTCGGCCCGGACACGCCCCGACCACCCGGCCTACCAGGCCGCCGTCGAGTTCGGACGGCTGATCACCGCCGGCGGCTGGATGGTCATCACCGGGGCCGGCGGCGGGATCATGGAGGCGGGCCACCGCGGGGCCGGCCGCGAGAACAGCTTCGGCCTGAACATCCTGCTGCCCTTCGAGCAGGCCGCCAACCCCATCGTTCAGGGCGACCCGAAGCTCGTCACGCTCCGCTACTTCTTCACCCGCAAACTCATGTTCATCAAAGAGTCCGACGCCGTCGTCCTCTTCCCGGGCGGCTTCGGCACCCACGACGAGGGCTTCGAAGCCCTCACCCTCATCCAGACCGGCAAATCCCACATCTTCCCCTTGGTGATGGTCGACGAACCCGGCGGCGACTACTGGAAACTCTGGCAGCGGTTCATCGAAGACGGCCTGCTCGCCCGCGGCTACATCTCCCCGAGCGACATGAGCCTCTTCCACGTCACCGACTCCGTCACCGAGGCCGTCCGCGTCGTCCGCGACTTCTACCGCGTCTACCACAGCCTCCGCTACGTCCGCGGCGAACTGGTCCTCCGTCTGCAGAAGCGACTGAGCGACCCCCTCCTGCGACGAATCCAACGCGACTTCAGCGACCTGCTCACCGGCGGCTCCTTCGAACAGGTCCCGGCCCTCCCCGACGAGGCCAACGAACCGGAACTGGCGTCCCTGCCCCGTCTCAAGTTCCGCTTCGCGCGGCAGGCGGTGGGTCGCTTACGGCAACTGATCGACTTGATTAACGCGGAAGGCTGATCACAACCCGGTCGGCAGATCACTGACGCAACGGGCTGCGGAGGGCTGCGGAAGGCTGCGGAAGGCTCCGAAAGGCTGCACAGGGCTACGAAGAGCTACGGAGGGCTGCGGAAGGCTGCGGAAGGCTGCGGAGCGGGACGCGGCACCGGCCGGCCGAGTGGGGCCACGAAGCCAGGAAAACGAAAACCAAACGAAAACACGGGGCAGGTTTTACCCTGCCCCGTGTACCAAGCTTACTTTAGGGTCCCGTCCATCCCTTAGGTAGCCTGGCTGCTTTAACCGTTCCCCCCTCGGAACGGGTAAAGCCCCATCCGGAAGATATTCCGCCGGCACAGTGGCTGCCGAGCGGTCGTGGCGAACTCGTGGAGTGGAGTTCCTGGCGGGTCTGCGACGTCTGGGCTTATCGCTTACCCCCCAGCCATTCGCCACTAACAGTTACCTAGTACATGAAACGGCCCGGTGACGGGTTCCCGGGCAAAAAATCCGGAAAAAATTGCGGATTCCTGGCGGCCCCGAAAATTACGACCGCAGATGCGGAAAGTGGGCCGGGACGTGGCGTTTTTCCTCAAGTCGTGTTCCTGCATCCCGGTGGCGGGTGTGGGCCGGGCCGGTGGCCGACAGGCGACCGACTCGCGAGCCACGGCCCTCAATACAGGACTGAGCCCTTAATACCGGAACGGGTTGTTGACACCCCGCAGTCGCGCGGTCCAGCTCGCCACACCGGGCCACACACACCAGCCCACACACCGGTCCGGGGCCACGGCCGCGGCCTCGGACCTAGACCCAGACCCGGCTCGCCCAACGGCCGCGTTCCCGTGAGCCGGTCAAGGCTGATTACGCAGGCGAACGGGCGGGGTCTTGGTCTCCCAGTCGGCCGGGATCGGGTGGAGTTGCTTCTCGCCCTGATACCTCCAGTGCCGGACACCCTCCTCGCCGAGCTTCCAGGTGAAGGCGGCGGCCCGGCCGTTCACCCGCGTGGGAAAGTCGACTTCGCCGGAGTCGCCGTCCACGAGCCTCACCCCCAACCCCGCCAGTTCACTCGTGGCGGTCGTCAGGGTCTGCTGGGCGGCGGCGATCTCGTCGGTCACCTGATACCGCCGCAGCCGCTCCGGCCAGACCAGGTCCCGGCGGTGCCGGTCGAGCCGTTCCTGCTCGGGGGTCAGCGTGGCAATCGTCAGACGACTGGTCACTATGTCGGTCACGATGCTCCTGACCAGCGGAAGCATCTGCCGGACGGTCAGCAGATCAAGAGTCACGTCCCTCGGCTTCGGCTTGCCGGGGGGGTTACCGGCCCGGTTCGGTGTGCTGTTGCTCATCGTTGCTCCCGGTAGGTCGGGGCCACAGGCACCCGTTACCCCATTTTAGACTCGCCTACCCTGGCTAGAGATGTCGAACAGACCCGGATTCGCTTCTTCAGGTTCGTCCGCCGTTGCCCGCCCCTGCTCGTCACGGCCCGCGGTGCGGGTGCGTCACGGCGGTTGCTGAACCACACCCTCCACGCATACCCTTGCCCCCTCAGTAATTGAAGGTCAGCCGGGCGACACTTTGCGCCGGTTCTGCCCGAAATCGGTCCGACCCGGCCGACCCGGCCGACCCGGCCGACGGCCAAAACTCGGGGACTTGAGCAACGAAGTGGGGTCGCCCGGAAAATCGGGACCGCCCCGATCAGGGCGAGGAAACCTAATGCGACCGGCTCCGACCTTCGGCGTGGAGAACTCGCACGCCAGCAGCGACTTCGGCGGAGGAGGACTTCACCGCTCAGCGGAAGAGGACCTCGGCGGAAGAGGACCTCAGCGGAAGAGTGCGAGCAGCCCGGCAGGGGGGTGGTCGCCGGCGGCGATCCCGAGCCACCGCTTGGCCTCGGCCTTCTCTCCGATGAACCAGAGTTGATAGCCGAGAAGGAACGCCAGCGTCGGTTCGTCGGGGTTGGCGGCGACGGCCTTCCGCAATTCGGCGAGGTGTCGGGCGAAGGCGGCGGCGTTCGCCCCATACGGTTCCTTCGGGTCGAAGGCCCTCTCCGGCCAGTGCGGTTCGAGCAGCAGTCCGGCCCGGATCGCGGCCACGGCATCGGCATAAGTCCCGGCGGCGAAGGCGGCTTGGGCCTTCAGGAAGCGGGGCTCGGCGGCCCCCGGCCCGACGGCGGCGGCCCGCTCGAACGCCTCGGCGGCCCGGCCGTACTCCCCGGCGGCGAACGCCTCCCGGCCGAGCTTCAGCAACCGGGCGACCTCCTTCTTGGGGTCGGCTTCCCGCTTCTCGGCCTCGACCACCCAGGCCGGGGCGAACGGATCGAAGGCGAACACCGGTCGGGCGACCGGGACCACCCGGTCGTTGTCGTTAGCTGCCGCCACCGCCGCCGGGGCCTCGGCCGGGGCTGCGGGGGCCACCTTCTTCTTCGGCTCGATGACCAGGAATTCCCCGGACCGGAGCGGGGCTTGCGGGGCCGGCGGAAGCGGCCGGGCCGGTCGGGCCGGCGCGAACACCACCGCCTCCGGAGCCGCATTTCGGACCGGTAAAGCCGCGCCGTCGGCGTTTCCCACGAACAAGCCGGGCAGGACGAACACCCCGGGCGGGACGAACACCCCGGGCGGGACGAAAGCCGCGGGGGGACCGAACACCGGGTTCAGCCCGAGCCAGCCGAACGGAACGAGGTCCCCGAAGGCGAAGGGCAGGTTCCAACCGAACGGCGGACCGAAACCCCAGCCGCAGCCCGGCCCGAACCCGAACGACCCGAACCCGAACGGACCGAACCCGAACGGCGGGAACGAGAAGGCGGGGGCGACGAAGAACGACCGGGAGAAGAAGCCGCCGGCGAACCCGCCCACCCAGAGGCCGCGTCGCTGGTAGCCGAAGCCGACCCCCGCGGCCGGGAACACGGCCCGGAACCGGGGCGGGCCGAGCGGACCGACGACGATCTGGGCCTGGGCCGGGGACGGGGCCGACATCAGCCCGATCAGGACCGCTGCCAGGATGAGCCGCTTCATGGAGCACCCCGTCAGAGAAGGAATAATCCCGATAATCGGATTATCCCCTGCGAGCCGCACGACCGCAACCACCAGACCTAACGAACACAGAGCCTCGCCTGTTGGCGAGGCTCCGGGCCGGGCCTTGGCGGCCCCGCGGTTCGTTCGGGTCGTGACGGGTCCCCCCCGCCGAGCCGGTGCCGGCAGTTCCCGGAATCCCGGAGCCGGGCTTTGGCTTTTTCAGGAGTTTCACGACCCCGGACGGCGAAGGGAGCGGCGTGATCCCACGCCCGAGATCTCCCCCCTAGGCCCGCCCGACATCTTCCCTTACGCCTACGCCTGGCACTTCCTCCAACTCGCCCGGCCCCCGACGACCAGAAGCCCCAGGCCGGCCAGGAGGATCGCCGGCGGGGCCGGGATCACGGAACTGGGCCGCAACCAGAGCTGGTCCTGACCGCTCTGACTGACGAGTGCGACCAGTTCGTACCCCGCAAGGCGGGTGTTGAACTGGCTAAGCCCGGCCGGGATGTTGGCTAAGGTGTTGTTGAGCATCGACGTGGCGGCCCCGGCGGCCGAGGAGCCGGAACGGAACGTGGCCGTCCCCAGCCAGTCACTGCCGGGATTCGCCAGGTTGTAGAGGCCGTCGTAGACGAGTTCCCACAGCGCGAGCTGGAACGGTCGGAAGCTGGGGTCGCTCCAAGCCGTGGCCGGATTGTTCCAGGCCAGGTTGTAGTAGTTGCCGTACAGTGCCCGGATGGCATCGGCTTTCGCCGGATCGCCGATCGTCGGGGCCGCCGCCGGTGCCACCACGTCGTAAGTCCCGTTCAACGTGTACTGGGTCACCTCGATGCAGAAGGTGGCGATGGGGTTGGACCCCATGTTCGGCGGCGGGGACGCGTTCCAGTAATACGGGCCTGGTGTCGCACTAGCACTGTTGCCGTTGTAGGTGTATGTGACGCTCGTGGCCCCCGTCGTGGTCACGAACTGCAGGTCGATCTGCTCAGCCGACGCCTGCGGGGCGAGTACCAGCACCGATGCCCAAACCCCTAACCCGGCCATAATGGTGATGAACGGTGATCTCATCGGCAGGGCTCACCTCGGTCGTCGCGTCCCCCGTTTGGTTCCGTCCGAACGGCGAGACACGCGGTAATCTCAGCAGCTTCCTTGCAATCGCTTCTATCAGACTTAACCCCGCGGGTAAACCGCAGTCTCAACGATAACCTGAGAATTCCGCCGGGTGTGTAACCTGCTGTTAACCTTCATGAACACCGGCCCGTATGACCTCGAACACGGACCACGGGCAGTCCCGGTTCCCGTGGTCCCGGTTCCCGTGCCGGCAGCCCGTCGCGTGACCTGGTGACCTGGCTTCGGGCGGCGAAGGAGAAGCGGTCGGTATCGTAGCTGACACCTTCCTGAGGCTGCCGCAGCCGCTAGAACAGCCACGGACCCGTATCACGACTGCGGTTCGCCACCCGCCCGTTCGGCACAAGGTCACTCCATGACTGCCCCGCACCCGCTGCCTCATACCCGGACACCGACGATCCGCTTCCCCACGGCCGCGGCCGCCTCCCGATACGTCGCCCGGGAGATCGACAAACTGATCCGGTCGCGGAACGCGGCCGGCAAGCCCACCGTACTGGGCCTGGCCACGGGTAGCACGCCGGTCGGTCTTTACCGGGAACTGATCCGGCTGCACAAGGAGGAGCAACTGGACTTCTCCCGCGTCATCACGTTCAACCTGGACGAGTACTACCCGATGGCCAAGGAGTCGCCGCACTCCTACTTCCGCTGGATGCACGAGACGCTGTTCAATGAGCTGAACATCCCCTGGGACAACATTCACATCCCGGACGGGACCCTGGCCCCGGAAGAGATCGACGAGTTCTGCGTCGAGTACGAGAGGAGGATCAAGGCGGTCGGCGGGATCGACATACAGGTCCTGGGGATCGGCCGGACGGGCCACATCGGCTTCAACGAGCCGGGCAGCCCGCGGAACAGCCGCACCCGCCTGGTCACCCTCGACAGCATCACCCGCCGCGACGCCGCCTCCGGCTTCTACGGCGAGGAGAACGTGCCGCACCAGGCGATCACCATGGGCGTGGCCAGCATCCTCGAGGCCCGCCGCATCTTCCTGATGGCCTTCGGCGAGCACAAGGCCCAGATCGTCTACAAGGCCGTCGAGCAGCCGCCGACCGAGGCGATCTCGGCCAGCTTCCTGCAGGAGCACCCGGACGCCACGGTCGTTCTGGACCCGGCCGCCGCCGCCGAACTCACCGCCATCAAACGCCCCTGGGAGGTCGGCCCCTGCGAGTGGACCCCGGAACTGGTCCGCAAGGCCGTCGTCTACCTCTCCCTGACGGTCGGCAAGGGCCTGCAGAAGCTCGGCGACGACGACTTCCGCGACCACCACCTCTACGAACTGCTCCGCGAGAAGGGACCGGCCGAGAAGATCGGCGAGGCCGTCTTCCACGACCGCATGGCGACGATCACCCCCTACCCGGCCGGCAAAGTGAGTACCCCCGACTCGCACGACCACGCCCCGGCGGCCCGGGCCGACGACCTCTCCTCGACCCCCACCGCCCTCGCCCCCGCCCAGGCCGGCTCTCCCAAGACGGTGCTGGTCTTCTCCCCCCACCCCGACGACGACGTCATCAGCATGGGCGGAACGATCATCCGCCTGGTCGAGCAGGGCCACCACGTCCACATCGCCTACATGACCAGCGGCAACATCGCCGTCTTCGACCACGACGCCCGCCGCTTCGTCGATTACGTCGACGAGTTCCTCTCGGTCTTCGGCAACGCCGCCGAACGGTCCAGCGCCGGCACCATCAAGGAGCGGGTCAACCGCTTCCTCGACGCCAAGAAGCCCGGCCAGCCCGACACCGAAGAAGTCCTCAAGATCAAGGCCCTCATCCGGGCCACCGAGGCCCGTGCCGCGGCCCTGGCCTGCGGCATCCCCCCCGAACGACTGGAGTTCCTCGACCTCCGCTTCTACCGCACCGGGACCAAGACGAAAGACCCGATCCACCCCCAGGACATCGCCGACATCGTCGAGCTGCTCAACCGACTCAAGCCGGCCCAGATCTACGTCGCCGGCGAACTCAGCGACCCGCACGGCACCCACCGCATCTGTGCCGAGGCGATCTTCTCGGCCGTCCGCCAGGTGCGCGCCGCCTCCAGTGCCCCCCCGTTCGACGTCTGGCTCTATAAGGGTGCCTGGGAAGAGTGGGAACCACACGAGATCGAGATGGCCGTACCCCTCAGCTACGACGTGCTGGAGCGGAAAAAGCAGGCGATCTTCCGCCACCAGTCGCAGAAGGACAAGGCCATGTTCCCCGGCGGCACCGACCGCCGCGAGTTCTGGCAGCGGGCCGAGGAGCGGAACATCGGCACCGCCCGCACCTATGACGCCCTCGGCTTGCCTGAGTACTACGCCCTGGAGGCCTTCGTGAAGTGGAAGGACCGCTGAGCCACCCGCCGCCCGCGGCCCGACCCGGCCAGGGCGCCCCGTCGGCCGCCCGGCCAGCGAACGAGCCTCCGGCCGCTGCCGCCGCTGCCCCCGCTGTCGCCGCCGTCACCGCTACCGCCCCTGCCACCGCTGCCACCGCTGCCACCGCTACCGCCTGAGACGCCCCGCCGGGCCACTACAATACCCCGAGGGTTCGACCGCCAAGCCGGGGGTCCGACCGCACGGCCGAGACTCCGTCCGTCCGGCCCGGACCCCGACCGCCGGGCCTCTCGGGTTACGCGGCAGCGTCCGCGGAGCCGGGCACCGAACCGACAGGGTTTGTCGCGATGCTGTTGTTGAGCTGCACGAACGTGTCCCGCGGCTACGACGCAACCCCGTTGTTCGAGGACGTGTCGTTCGAGATCCACACCGGCGACCGGATCGGACTCGTCGGCCCCAACGGGGCCGGCAAAACCACCCTTCTGAAGGTCCTGGCCGGGCTTGACGAGCCGGACTCCGGCAAGGTCACCCGGCACGCCGGGGCCCGCTTGGGCATCCTCGCCCAGGTCGCCGACTTCCCCCCCGGCCGCACCCTCTTCGACGAGGCCAGGTCCGCCTTCGACGAACTGCTCGCCACCCAGAAGCAATTCGAGCAGGTCGGCGACGAACTCGCCCACTGCCGCGACGAGACCCGCCACAAACACCTCACCGCCAAGTTCGACCGACTCGCCGAACTGCTGCGACACCACGACGCCTTCGAGCTGGACCACAAGGTGGAACGGGTCCTGGCCGGCCTCGGCTTCCCGGAGTCCGACTTCTCCCGCGACGTCTCCACCTTCTCGGGCGGCCAGCAGCGTCGGCTGCTGCTGGCCAAGCTGCTCCTCTCGGCCCCGGACGTGATGCTCCTCGACGAGCCGAGCAACCACCTCGACATCGCCACCACCCGCTGGCTCGAAGAGTACCTCGCCCAACAGCCCGAGGGCATGCTCATCGTCAGCCACGACCGCTACTTCCTCGACACCGTCACCAACAAGACGTTCGAACTGCACCGGCGACGCCTCACCTGCTACCCGGGCAACTACCGGCACTACGTCCGCCTGCGGGACGAACAGTACGAGCGGCAACTCAAGGAGTACCTGGCCCAGCAGGAGTACATCGAGAAACAACAGGAATACATCCGCCGGGCACACTACGGCCAACTCGCCCGGCAAGCCCAGTCCCGCGTCAAGGCCCTCGACCGGCTCGAACCGCTCGACAAGCCGACCAAGGTCTGCGGGCCGAACATCCGCTTCCGCGAGGTCACCCGCTCCGGCGACACCGTCTTGCGGGTCGAAAACCTGTCGAAACGCTTCGGCGACAAGGTCCTCTTCGAGAACCTCAGCTTCGACCTGCCCCGCGGCAAACGCCTGGGGATCATGGGGCCGAACGGCTGCGGCAAGACGACCCTGCTCCGGATCCTGCTGGGCGAAGAGGAGCCGACCTCCGGCACCGTGCAGCGGGGCCACCTGGTCTTCCCCGGCTACCTCGACCAGCACCTCACCCTGCTCGACCCCGACAAGTCGGTCCTGCGGGCCGTCTGGCCCGACGACGACCCCGACCACACCGAGCAGAAGACACGCGACCTGCTGGGCAGCTTCGGCCTGCACGGCGAGATCGTCGAACAACCCGTCCGGCAACTCTCCGGCGGCGAACGGAGCCGCGCCGCCCTGGCCAGACTCACCCTCAACGGGGCCAACCTCCTGGTCCTCGACGAGCCGACCAACCACCTCGACATCTGGGCCTGCGACTCCCTCGAAGAGGCCCTCAAGGCCTACGAGGGCACCGTCATCGTCGTCAGCCACGACCGCTACTTCCTCAACCGCGTCGTCGACCTGCTGATCGTCTTCGCCGACGGCACGACCGAGGTCGTCTACGGCAACTACGACACCTACGAGCTACTGCGACGCTCCCGCCTGAAGGCCGACGACCCCACCCCCGACCGCCAGCGGCCCCGGGCCGTCACGAAGACCCCCGGTCCCGGCTGCGGTGAACCGGCCCCCGCCGCCCGTCGCAAGCGGAAATTCCCCTACCGCAAGGTGCCCGACATCGAGGCCGACATCGCCGCCGCCGAGAAAAAGCTCAACGACCTCGAGGCCGCCCTGCAATCCCCGGACCTGTACAAGGACGCCGACCGCCTCCGCACTACCATGAACGAACTCGAGGCGACCAAAGACCGACTCGCCCTGCTCTACCAACACTGGGAAGAGGCGGTCGAGTTGAACGGTTGACCGCTCGCCGGGTATCGCCGGCCGACGACCTACCCGGACCGGGTCGCAGGGGGCCACCGGCCCGTCGCACGACAGGAGTTTGCCCGTGCCGTCCGCGGAACGCATGCTCGTCCACCTCCACCGGGCCGCCGTCCTGACCCGAGCCACGCCCGGCCGCCGCGGCCACCTCGTCGAACTGCAGGACTGCACCGAAGTCCTCGTCGCCGGCGACCTGCACGGCCAGGTCACGCACTTCCAGGTCATCCTCAAGGAAGCCGACCTCGCCAACCACCCGACCCGCCACCTGGTCTTGCAGGAACTCATCCACGGCAAGTTCCGCTACCCCCAGGGCGGCGACAAGTCCCACCAACTGGTCGACCTCTACGCCGCCCTCAAAAACCAGTTTCCCCGCCAGGTCCACTACCTGCCCGGCAATCACGAACTCGCCCAGTGGACCGGTCGCCCCGTCCTCAAGTCCGACGAGAGCCTCAACGACCTCTTCGAGCAAGGCGTTACCCAGGCCTACGGACAAGAACACGGGCCGAAGGTCTACGCCGCCTACCTGGAACTGTTCCAGACCCTGCCGGTCGTGTTGCGCACTCCCAACCGCGTGCTGATCTGCCACAGCCTCCCCGGCCCGCGTCTGCTGACGACGTTCGACCCGCGCCGGCTCCAGACCGACACCTACGACCCCGCCGACCTGCAACCCGGCGGCCTGGTCCACGGCCTGCTCTGGGGTCGCGACACCACCCGCGAGAACGTCCTGGCCTTCCTCAACAAGATGGACGCGGACCTGCTCGTGAGCGGGCACATCGCCAGCGACAAGGGCTACGCCACCCCGACCGACAAGCAACTGATCCTCGACTGTGCCGAGAACCCCGCCGGATTCGCCCTGCTGCCGACCGACCGACCGCTCACCCACGACGACCTGCTCAAAGCCGTCCGCATCTTCTGATAACATCTTCTGATAACCGCTCCCACCCGAACGCCGACGCCCCGAACGCCGACACCCCGACCACCCACGCCCCGACTACCGACACCCCGACCACCGACCGCCGACGCCCCGACTACCGACGCCCCGACCGCCGACACCCCGACCACCCACGCACAACACCCGCACTCATGCCGCCCCGCTTCCACACCACACCCCCCGAAACCGTCGCCGAGACGGTTCGGGATACCGTCTACATCGACGAGTACACCTTCCGCATCGAACGCCCGCTCGATCCCGACAAACTCTTCGATCACCCGTGGGTGCGGTCGGCTTATGCCGTCGACGAGTACGTCCCGTATTGGGCCACGCTCTGGCCCAGTGCCCGCATGCTGGCCAAGGTCGTCGTCCGCGAAGCCTGGGAGCAGTACCCCCAGCCGGTCCGGGTGCTGGAGGTCGGCTGCGGGCTGGGACTGGCCGGGGTCGCCTGCCTGGCCCGCGGGCTTGACGTGACCTTCTCCGACCTGGACGAAACGGCCCTGAGCTTCGCGGCCCGCAACGCCCGGCTCAACGGCTTTGCCAGCGGCTTCCGCACCCTGCCGCTCGACTTCCGCTGCCCGCCCCGCGACCACAAGTACCCGGTCGTCATCGGCTCCGACCTGCTATTCGAGGAGCGACTGGTCGGCCCCCTGGTGCGGCTCCTGGGCACGGTCCTGACGGCCGACGGCGTCGGCCTGATCGCCGACCCCGACCGCACCGCCGCCCGCGTCTTCAAGTGGATGCTCCAGGAAGCCGGCTTCCAGGTGACCGTCGAGCCGGTCCGCGCCGGCGAACCGGGCGGCGAACGGACCAAGGGCACGCTCTACCGCATCCGACCGGGCTGAGGCCCCGGCCCCGACAGCGGCCAACCCGCCCGCCCCGCCGCCGCTCCTCGCCGGTCCTCCTCCTCCCGCCCCCGGACCGACCCCGGTCCGTCCCCGACCGACCCCGGTCCGTCCCTGGACCGCCCCCGGACCGACCCCGGACCGTCCCAGGACCGCCTCAGGACCGTCCCGACCCGGTAAAATTCCCCTACCGCTGCAACGAATCCTCCTCAGGGGATGACATGGGCGACCGCTACATCTTCAACATCTCGCACCTCACCAAGCACTACGGCAAGAAGGAGGTGCTCAAGGACATCAACCTGTACTTCTATCCCGGGGCCAAGATCGGGGTCATCGGGTCGAACGGCTCCGGCAAGTCGACGCTCCTGAGGATCATGGCCGGGGTCGATAAGGACTTCATGGGCGAGGCCTGGCCCGAGAAGGGGGCGACCATCGGCTACCTGCCGCAGGAACCGCACCTGACCCCCGGCAAGACCGTCCTGGAGAACCTCGAGGAAGCCGTCGCCCCGATCCGGGCGTTGCTGCGGCGGCAGGAAGAGATCGGCGAGGCGATGGGCCAGCCCGACGCCGACTTCGAGAAGCTCTCCGAGCAGATGGAGAAGGTGCAGGCGGAGATCGACGCCAAGAACGCCTACGAGATCGACCGCATGCTGGAGATGGCGATGGAGGCGATGCGGCTGCCGCCCCCGGACGCCCCCGTCGAACGCCTCTCGGGCGGCGAGCGCCGCCGCGTCGCCCTCTGCAAGACCCTGCTGCAACGGCACGACCTGCTGCTCCTCGACGAGCCGACCAACCACCTCGACGCCGAGTCCGTCGAGTGGCTCGAACACCACCTCGCCGACTACCCCGGGGCCGTCGTCGCCGTCACCCACGACCGCTACTTCCTCGACAACGTCGCCAAGTGGATCCTCGAACTCGACAACGGCCGCGGCTACCCCTACGCCGGCAACTACTCCGGCTGGCTGGAACAGAAGAAGGCCCGCCTCGCCGCCCTGGAGAAACAGGAGACCGCCCGCCAGAAGGCCCTGCAACGCGAACTCGAGTGGGCCCGCATGGCCCCACGGGCCCGGGTCGCCAAGAACAAGGCCCGATTAGCGGCCATCGACAAGCTGCAGGAGCAACTCATCGACGAGGAGGAGAAGGAGCTTACTATCCAGATCCCCCCGGGGCCGCCGCTCGGCGACCTGGTCGTCCGGGCCGAAGGGCTGAGGAAGGGCTACGGCGACATCCTGCTGTTCGACGACCTCACCTTCAACCTGCCCAAAGGCGGCATCGTCGGCGTGATCGGGCCGAACGGGGCCGGCAAGACCACCCTCTTCCGCATGATCGTCGGCCAGGAGAAGCCCGACGGCGGCACCCTGACCATCGGGCCGACCGTCAAGATCGCTTACGTCGACCAGCACCGCGACCACCTCACCGACTCCAACACCATCTTCGAGGAGATCACCGGCGGGGCCGACTACATCCTGCTCGGCAAGCAGAAGGTCGCCAGCCGCGGCTACTGTGCCCGCTTCAACTTCCGCGGGCCCGACCAGCAGAAGAAGGTCGGCGACTGCTCGGGCGGCGAACGCAACCGCATCCACCTGGCCAAACTGCTCCGCAGCGGCGGCAACCTGCTGCTCCTCGACGAGCCGACCAACGACCTCGACGTCGACACCCTCCGGGCACTCGAGGAAGCCCTGATCAACTTCGCCGGCTGTGCCGTCGTCATCTCCCACGACCGCTGGTTCCTTGACCGCATCGCGACGCACATCCTAGCATTCGAGGGGGACAGCAAGGTCGTCTGGTGCGAGGGGAATTTCCGGGTATACGAGGAACAAAAGAAAGCACGCCTGGGTGCGGCGGCCGAACTCCCCACCCGCATCAAGTACCGCAAACTCCACGGCTGACGTGGGGGGAGGGACCGTTACGGTGTCCGCACACCCCGCCGACCCGCCCCCGGGTACCGCCATGCTCGAACTGATCGACGCCACCAAGAACTATGTGCAAGGCCGGCGAACGGTCCAGGCCGTCCGCGGCGTCACCCTCCGGGTGCGGGCCGGCGAATTCGTCACCATCATGGGGCCGTCCGGCTCCGGCAAGTCCACCCTCATGCACCTGCTCGGCGCGCTCGACACGCCCAGCAGCGGCCGGGCCGTCTTCCACGGGCAGGACCTGCAAGCCCTCTCGGACCGGCACCGCGCCCTGCTCCGCCGCGACCGCATCGGCTTCGTCTTCCAGGCGTTCAACCTCCTACCCACGCTCACCGCCGCCGAGAACGTCGCCCTGCCGCTGCTGCTCGGCTCCCGGCCCCGCCGCGACGCCCTGGCCCGCGCCACCGAATGCCTCGAGCGGGTCGGACTGGCCCACCGGGCCGAACACTTTCCCGACGAGATGTCCGGCGGCGAGATGCAGCGGGTCGCCGTCGCCCGCGCCCTGGTCGCCGACCCCGAGGCCGTCCTCTGCGACGAACCGACCGGAAACCTCGACAGCGTCACCAGCCGCGAGATCCTGACCCTCCTCTCCAAACTCCCCGAACCGGGTAAGCGGGCCGTGGTCATGGTCACCCACGACCCGCTCGCCGCCTCCTACGGGACCCGGCTCGTCAGGATCCGTGACGGACGCATCGAGTCCGACGAACCGGTGCGGCGGTGAACCACCCAACCACACCCGGGCAGTCCGCCACGGTGCCCCCCGGTGGCCGGCCCGACCCCCGGACGCCACGGTTACCAGAACACACGGGCTCCTGTACCGACTCACGCCCGCACCGGCCCGAGGAACGACACCGGCCCGAGGAACGACACCGGCCCGAGGAACGAGGATGATCCCGTCGGTCTACCGCGTGCTGAGCCTGCGCTACCTCCTGCAACGGTGGGACCGTGGCGTACTCATCGTGGCCAGCATCGCCCTGGGTGTCGCCACCCTGGTCTCGGCCCGCATCCTGAACCAGTGTGCCGAACTGGCCGCCCAGGACACGACCACCCCCGGCGCGGCCGCCGATTTGTACGTCAGCAACGGCGAGGCCGGGGTCCTCACCTCCCTCGCCGCCGAGATCCAAGCCGCCCACATCCCCGGCGTCAGGTCGGTGCAACCGATCGCCTACGACCGCGTCACCCTGCCGACACTCGACGGCCGGGCCGCCGTCCTCATCGGGGCCGAGGTGAACACCCAGATCCTGAGCGACGACAACCCCCTGAAGGTCAAAGTCGAGGTCCTCTGGGACGCGATCCGGCAACACGCCGGGCACCTGGCGACCGGGTTCCTGACCGGCGGCCGCACCAAGGCCGGACAGGTCTGGGATCGCATCCCCGGCCGACCCGTGCTGGTGTCCCGACCGATCTATAACGAGTGGGTCAGCCGGGGGGCCGACAAGCCCCTCGTCGTCCGCCGCGCCCTCCACGACTACGAGTGCCTGCCGGTCGGCGTCCTCGACTTCGCCGACGACTCACCCTTCGCCCCGCTCGGCAAGAACTTCATCGGCATGGAACTCGAACAGGCCGTCCGCCTGCTGCGGCCCCAGCCCCCGATCGGCGGCCTGCTCGGCGGGCCGGGCGAGTTCCTCACCTCCCTCCGCTACCCGTCGCGCGTCAACCGCATCGACGTGTTCCTGGAACCCGGTGCCGATCGCGACGCCGCCGAAATCGGCGTCTCCCGCGTCGTGCGGTTCCGCGCCGAGGTCCGCACCCCGGAGGCACGACGCCGCAGCACCCAGGAGGTGGTGTCGGGCATCCAGATCGGCTTCCTGATGTGTGCCGCCGGGGCCATGATCGTCGGCCTGTTCCTCGTCTACAACGCCATGGCCGTCACCGTCGCCGAGCGGCGCGCCGACATCGGCATCCTCCGCTCCGTGGGGGCGACCCGCGGGCAGGTCGTCGCCCTGTTCGCCGGCCTGGCCAGCGTGCTCGGCGTCATCGGGGCCCTGACCGGTGTCCCGCTCGGGGTCGCCCTGGCCGAGGTCACCCTGTCGCAGTTCCGCGAAGAACTCGGGTCGATGTTCCTCAACCCGGACATCAACCCGACGCGGCTGTCGTGGGCCACGGCGGCCCTCGCCGTCCTGGCGGGGGTCATCACGGCCGTGTTCGCGGCCCTGGTCCCGGCCCTCCAGGCCGCCAGCGACGACCCCGCCGACGTCGTCCGTCGCTCCGCCCCCGGACCCCAGGGGGTGTGGCGGCTCGTACACCGCCTCGCCTGCCTGGGCCTGATCGGCGGCGGACTGCTGCTCATCCTCCTGCGGGCCGGGTTGCCCCCGCGGGTCGGGACGATCGGCGGGATGGTCCTGGCCCTGGTCGGCATGCTCCTGGCCGCCCCGATCGTCGTCGGCCTGCTCGTGACGGCCCTGCGGCCGATCGTCCGAGCCGCCTGCCCGTTCTCCGTCCGCCTGGCCTTCGACAACCTGTCGCGGTCCCCCGGTCGCACCGGGGTCGTCATCGGGGCCCTCGGGGCCGGCGTCGCCTTGATGTTCCAGACCGCCGGCGTCGGCCGCAGCAACCAGGAGCCGATCATCACCTGGATCGAGCAGGTCGTCCAGGCCGACCACTTCGTCTTCAGCGGCAACATGACGGCGGCCAACAGCTCCAACTCGCCCATGGCCCCGTCGATCGCCCGCGACCTCCGCAACCTGCCCGGCGTCGACCGGGTCATGACCATCCGTTACGCCCGGCCGGAATTCAACGGCACCGTCATCTGCGTCGTCGCCATGGACGCCATCGACTACGCCCGCGCCACCCGTGACCGCGTCCCCACGGGCCTGCCCGACCTGGAAAAGTTCCTCGGCCTGCCGGGCACCAACGACGTGCTGATCAGCGAGAACTTCCAGCGCCGGCACAACGTCCGCATCGGTGACACCATCACCCTGCCCGGCCCGACCGGCCGGGTCCCCCTCCGCGTCGTCGGCACCGTCGTCGATTACTCCTGGAGCCGCGGCTCCGTCTTCATCGACCGCAACCGCTACGCCGAACTGTTCGGCGACGACCTGATCGACATGGCCCACGTCTTCCTCAAGTCCAGCCGCACCGGCACCGGTACCGCCACCCGCGACCCCGAACTGGAATCGTTCGCCCACGACAAGGGACTCTTCGTCACCGACCGCTACGCCCTCAGACAGTTCCTTACCGAACTCCTCGACCGCATCTACCTGCTCGCCTACCTGCAGCAGATCGTCGTCGGCGTGGTCGCCGCCCTCGGCGTCGTCACCTCCCTGCTCATCTCGGTGCTGCAACGCAAGCGGGAACTGGGCCTGCTGCTGGCCGTCGGCGCGACCCCCGGCCAGGTCCTCCGCTCCGTCCTGGCCGAGGCGATGCTGCTCGGCCTGTTCGGCACCGTGCTCGGCATCCTGATCGGCATGCCGATGGAGTGGTACGTCCTCAAGGTGGTCCTGGTCGAGGAATCCGGCTTCGTGCTCGACATGCTCTTCCCCTGGAAGGAAACCCTGGGCATCGCCGCCATCGCCATCACGACGGCGACCCTGGCCGGCCTGTTCCCCGCCTGGCGGGCCGTCCAGACCCGTATTCCGGACGCCCTCCAGTACGAGTGAACGAACCGCCACGCCTTGCCGTCAACGAACCCGAGCGAACCGCAACCGACCCCGACTATCCGACTATCGCCCCGTGTACCTCGCCGCTGCCCGCACCACGGCCGGCCGGCTCACTTACCGGTGCAGAAATTCACCTGCCGGTGCAGAAATTCACCTGCCGGTGCCAATCCACTGGCCGATGCAGAAATTCACTTGCCGATGCAGAAGCGGCTGAAGATGCGGTCGAGCAGGTCGTTGGTGTACACGGCCCCGGTAAGCTCGCCGAGTTGGTCCAGGGCCGCCCGCAGGGCCGAGGCCGCCAACTCCGGCGGGTCGTCCCTCTCGACATGGGCCCGGGCCGCGGTCAGGTGTTCGGCACAGGCGACCAGGTGATGACGACAGCGGCTCTGGCCCGGTGCCGGGGCCGGCCGCGCGAGTGACACCACGCTGTCGGTCAGGGCCGCCCGCAGGCCGTCCGTGCCACCCGGGGCCACGACCGAACACGATACGATCGAAGGGCCGACGGCCGACGACGACCCGCCGACCTTCCCCACCCGCGACGACGGGGGCGTGGCGGCACCGGCCTGATCGGCCTTCGTGCGAACCCGGATCACGACCGCCCCGGTGGCGGCCAGCCGTGATGCGTCCGCCGCCGCGAAGTCACCGGTCGGATCACACCACAACAGCAGGTCGGCTTGGCGGGCCTGCTCCCGGCCGAGGCACTGCGCCTGTTCGGCGATCGTGTCCGACGCCTCTTCCCAACCGGGGGTGTCGGTCAACTCGACCGGCACGCCGCCGAGTTCGAGCCGCGCCGTGAGGTAATCCCGTGTCGTTCCGGGTAGCGGACTGACCAGGGCGTCGGCCCCCGCGAGTGCGTTGAAGAGGCTGCTTTTTCCGGCATTCGGCGCGCCGACGAGGGCGACCCGGACGGGCCGACCCGAGACCGCGCGGGTGTCGAGTTGGCGGACCAGGCCCGTGATCTGTGACAACCCGGTGTCAAGGCGACGCCGGATTTCCGACCGGCCGACGAACTCGATGTCCTCGTCGGCGAAGTCGAGGGCGGCCTCGATGTCGGCCAGGAGGTCGAGCAGGTCGTCGCGGAGGGCTTCGAGCGGCCGCGACAGGCCGCCGGCGAGTTGGGCCAAGGCGGTCCGCAGGTCGGCATCGTTATCGGCCTCGATCAGGGCCTGGACGGCTTCGGCGCGGGGCAGGTCCGTTTTACCGGCGAGGAACGCCCGCAGGGTGAACTCCCCGGGCCGGGCCGGACGGGCCCCGGCGTCGAGCAGGTCGCTCACGAGCCGCTCGACGAGCGGCGGCGAACCGAGGGTGTGGATCTCGGCCACGGCCTGCCCGGTGTACGACCGCGGGGCCGGGAAGAAGTACAGCACGGCCGGCACCGGCGAGTGGACGCCGCGGAGGGCCAGAGAGCCGGGCACGACGCGACGGGGGGAAATCCGGTCCTCGGGGCAAAACACGGCTTCGACCACGGCGCGGGTCGCCGGGCCGCTCAGCCGCACGACGGCCCGCTCCGCCGGACCGAGGGCCGACGACACGGCCACGATCGTATCGTCCGGGTGGGGCACGGCGGTCTTCTCGAACGACATGACGACTCCCGCTCCCTACACCGACAGCAGTCCGCCGACGCCGGGCCTTCGCTACTGAAGCATTCGCCAGCGGAGTCCTTCGCTTGCGGAGTCCTTCGCTTGCGGAGTCCTTCGCCGGCGGGGTTTTGGCCATCATACACACACAGATTTGGCCATCATACACACACAGAGTGGGGCCGCAGTGGAGCGCCCGTGGAGGGACCGCATGACCGCCGCCGACGCTTACGCCGAACTCCTCCGCCGCAGCCGGGAACTGGGCATCGTGAACTCCTGTGCCGCCGTACTCGGCTGGGACCAGCAGACGTATATGCCGTCCCGGGGCACCGGCCTGCGGGGTGAGCAGATGGCGTTCCTGGCCTCGCTCGCCCACCGGAAGCTCACCGACCCGAAGGTCGGCGAACTGCTGGCGGCGGTCGAAGGCTCCGACCTGGTCACGGACCCCGAGGGTGACGCCCGGGCCGTCGTCCGCGAACTCCGCCGGGACTACGACCGGGCCACCAAGGTCCCGAACTCGCTCGTCGAGGAACTCGCCCGCGTGACCACGGCCGCCCAGCAAACCTGGGAGGAGGCCAAGAAGAAGAACGACTTCCCGGCCTTCCGTCCGCACCTGGAACGGATCGTGGTACTCAAGCGAGAAGAGGCCGACGCCGTGGGCTTCGCCGGGCACCGCTACGAGGCGCTGATCGAGGAATACGAGCCGGGCACCACCGTCGACGAACTGAAGAGCCTCTTCGCGGGTCTGACCCAGGAACTCGTGCCGCTGGTCCGCCGCATCACCGAGTCGTCCCACCGGCCGGACCGAGGGGTGCTGGAGCGGGAATACCCGGTGGAGCGGCAACGGGTGTTCGCGGAGGCGGCGGCGGCGGCGATCGGGTTCGATTTCACGGCCGGCCGGCTCGACACGACCGCCCACCCGTTCTGCTCCGGCTTCGGGCCCGGCGACTGCCGCATCACGACGCGGTTCAACCCCCGCTCCTTCGGCGAGGGCTTCTTCGGTGTTCTACACGAGACCGGCCACGCCCTCTACGAACAGAACCTGCCGGCGGAACACTTCGGCACCCCGCTGGGGACGGCTTGCTCGTTCGGCATCCACGAATCGCAATCGCGGCTGTGGGAAAACCAGGTCGGCCGCGGACGCCCCTTCTGGGACCACTTCTTCCCCCGCCTGCGGCAGACGTTCCCGTCCGCCACCGCCGACGTTTCCCTCGACTCGTTCTACTTCGCCATCAACGACGTGCGGCCGTCGCTGGTCCGGGTCGAGGCCGACGAGGCGACCTACAACCTGCACATCGCCCTGCGGTTCGAACTCGAACTGGCCCTGTTGTCGGGAGACCTGACAGTTGCCGAACTTCCCGACGCCTGGAATCGTCGCTTCCGAGAGCTGCTCGGGATCGCCGTACCGGACGACACTCACGGTTGCCTGCAGGACATCCACTGGAGCTTCGGCGGGATCGGCTACTTTCCCACCTACACCCTGGGGAACCTGTACGCCGCCCAGTTCCTGGCCGCCGCGAAACACACACTCGGACCGGAGGCACTGGCGGAGGACGCCCGCCGGGGCGACTTCAGCCGACTCAAAGACTGGCTGATTCAGAACATCCACCGTCACGGCCGTAAATACCGGGCGGCAGAGTTGTGCCGACGGGTGACCGGCGTTCCGCTCTCGCCGGAACCGTTCCTGTCGTACCTGAAGGAAAAATACCTGGCACTCTATCGCGTGTGCTAAACTCCTACAGCAACTTACGTCCGCCGTGAGACGACCACGGGCCACACGAGACCGCGAAGGCCACCGCTGGTCGTCCCGACCGGTAAGCGGCACGAGATATGCACCGGCAAACTCATGTCGGATTTCTCCGACCCTGACCACGGAATTTCCCGACACACGGTGTCGATGGCTAATCACTCGCCCCCCATGCCCCCACCGTCGCAAGACGTCACCGGCACGCTGTCGTCGGACTCGAGCGATACGGCCCGCACCCTGGCGTACATGCACCGACTGGCCAGCAGCCCGGCCCCCGAACCGCACGCCCTGCCCCCGGAGGTCGGCACCCGTATCGGCACCTACGTCCTGCAGGCCAAGCTGGGCGAAGGCGTCTCCTGCTTCGTCTTCCGCGGCTGGGACGAGTCCCTGTCGTGCCCGGTCGCCCTGAAGATCCTCAACTGGGCTAACGTCTACGACCGTCCGGCCGCGATGCGGCAACTCCGCATGGAGGCCGCCGCACTGGCCCGCGTCAAGCACCCGGCCGTCATCCGCTTCATCGACTTCGGGTTCGACCCCCGCTGGCCGTACCTCGTCACCGAATTCTTCGAGGGCCGACCGCTCGGCGAACTGCTGCGGGCCGGTGGGGCACTCCCCCCAGCCTGGGCCATGTACCTGATCTCGCAGATGGTCGACGCCCTCGGCGCGGTCTGGAGGGCCGGCCTGGTCCACCGCGACATCAAGCCCGACAACATCCTCGTCGGCCCGAACGGCAACGGAAAGCTGATCGACTTCGGCCTGGCCAAGTCGGAGGCGCTCCAGGCCCAGCAGGAGAAGGCGGGGCCCGAACTCGCCGGCACCGCCGCCTATCTCGCCCCCGAACAGGCCAAGGACGCCAGCACCGTCGACCACCGTGCCGACATCTACTCGCTCGGGGTGACCCTCTACGAGGCCCTCACCGGCCGACTGCCCTTCGAGGGCCGTAACCGGGTCCAGATCATCTTCCAGCACCTCAACAGTCCGCCGGTGCCACCCAACCAGCGGGCCGAGGGGATTCCCCAGCTCGTCAGCGACTTGTGCCTGTGGATGCTCGCCAAGTCGCCCAACGACCGCCCGCAGAACTACGAGGAATTGCGACAGGCGTTCGACACCGTCATGGGCGTGACACACTGAGAGTGACCCGCAACGCAGGAACTGATTCCGCCCCTTCACGAGAACGAGACGAGAGCGAGACGCGAACGAACGAAGCCCGGCTCACCACCGGGCTTCTGTCGTTCACATCACACCGGTCCGCTTAGGGGCACCGGTCGCACGGGTCAACCGTCCGGGGCGGGGCTTCACGCGGTCACGGCCCTGCGACGGAAGGCTGGGCCGAGGAGACAGGAGGCGATACCGAGTCCGGCCAGCACCACGGCCGGCGGCGCGGGGATCGGGTAGCCGCCCCCCGAAGGAGGCGTCTTGGCCCCGATCACGATCTTGTCGCTGCTGCCGTCGCAGAAGCCACGGAAGCGGACGATGAACGCGGCCGTGCCGCCCTGGCTCGGGGTGCCCAGAATGCTCTCGGCGCTCAGGTTCTGCAGGTTCGTGCCGGTGACGGTGAAGGTGAACGTACCGGTCTGACCGACCTCGATGCCCGGCTGGGGAGAGCCGCCGCCGAGCAAGTTACCGCCCACGGCCGCCCCGAGGTCGAATTTGCCGTAAGGCGAGCCGCTGATCGAGTTGTCCAGCAGAGTGCCGTCAGGATTCACCCCGATCAGGCTCATGTGGTTCGGCGGCGGTGCCCCGGCCGGATCATACGCCTGTGTATAACCGGTCACCTTGACGATGTCTCCGCCACTGACCGAGGAGGGGTCGTTGAACGCGAAGCCGGTGATGAAGCCGCCGTTGGCGATCGGGCTTTCGTTCTTGAGCTTGACGATGATCTGGGCGGTCGTATCGCCGGGGGTGTACTTCACCTCAATGGAGCCGGTGAAGGCACCAGGGTGACCCGTGCCTCCGGCGATGTGGATGATGTCAGCCCGTGCCACCCCCGCCGAGGCCAAGAACGACCCGGCAGCGACGACGGCCGCTATGACAGGACGGGAAAACGACAGCATTCGGCACTCCCTTGAGGTTGAAGCCGGATCGGATGGGGTCGAGTTCTTGTGAGGGGCAAGAACTCGGCTGACAGAAAAACACGCGATACTAATCATACCGGCAGATCGCGAACATGTCTGCACCAAATTTGTAGATCGGACTGATCGAAACGGGTTTGCCGGCCGCAACAATTCTGCCTGAAAGACCGCGGAAAGCCGTCTTCTCTGAATCACTTCCGTTTACTGACAGGGAGGCCGGGAGTGACCCTCTCGGTTCGAGTGTGTTTTCCGATTTCGGCCCAACCGCCTGAGCCGCCCGGAACGACTCGCGCTCAAGGCAGGCAACACGCGCGCTAACTCCCGTTAACCGCTGGAAACAACCCGCCGGAACCGCCGCCGGGGCAGGCGACCGATGCTGCCGGTGAGTGTGCTTGCTCCTGCGACTGTGCTTGCTCCTGAGTGGGGCCACTCCCGACGCCCCGGCGTCCCGCCCGACCGAGAACCGGTGCGTACCGCCTCATCAGAATCTGACCCAATCCTCTCCGAATTTTCTCCAAGTTGCGAATGCAAACAAATACTAAATTGAATTTCATTTACTCTTCCCATGTACTTCTATTTGGGGTTGTTACGATCACCGGTGATGCTCCTGCCTCTTCATCTTTCACACCGGAACCGGCCGCGATGGTGTTCATCACTAGGCGTCTTATTTTCGTCACATTGATACTAAACAGAGGTCAATATTAATTGTGAGGATGTGGTATGTTCATGCGTAGCACCATATATTTTTGTTCCGTCATCCTGGTTGCTCTACTCACGGTATTATCAGTTCCGGCCCAATCTACTTACACATGGAATGGCGGTAATACAGGTACGCCACCCTGGCTCACACCCGGTAATTGGTTGGTCGGCTCGAATCTCTCGACCTCAACGACCTACCCGGGCGTCTCGGATGTGAGTTCCGCGGGCCATGTCAACGATGTGGCACGCTTCGGCGGCGGGTCTACGTACGGCACGGTCGGCGTCGATCTCGATTTGGCAGGCACCAACGGCCTGCGACTGGGGGCGATTCACGTCAGCGGATCGAGCACCGTGACCATCCAGAACACCTCGTCCACGGCCAACATCGGCGACCGCGTCCTGCGCTTGAACGGGGCCTATAACGGCAACTTGGCCGGCCTGAGTACGAACACGTTGCTTTCGGCACAGGCCGGCGACATCGTCATCCAGCCGGGGGCGACGGCGGTCAATAACAGCGGTCTAGGTCTGCAACTGGGTATCACCTCGGGCCGCTTCCATGCCGCCAGCGGCCGAACGATCTCGATCAGTAGCGTGATTTCCGAAGCCGCGGCCGGCAGCGGTTTCACCTTCAGCGGCGGCGGCACGCTCAACCTCACGGCGGCGAATACCTACACCGGAACGACCACGATTGCCGGAGCCGGAAGCACGGTGAACGTGAGCGGGGCCAATGGCCGGCTCGGCACGGGGGGCGTCACCATCGCGGCCGGCGGACGCCTGAACCTCGACAATGCCGGCGCGGCCAACAATGCCCGCCTGGCCAACTCGCAAGCCGTCACCCTTACCGGCGGCACCCTGTCGCTGTCCGGCAACTCGTCGGCTTCCCTCACGCAGCAGTTCGGCACGCTCACCGCTGGCGGCGGCTTCTCGGAAGTCCGTGTCACCACCACCGGAAGCAGCACCACGATCTTGCAAGGTGCGAACCTCGCCCGTTCCGACAACGGCCTGATCTACGTCAGCAGCGGCACCAGTGCCACTAACCGCCTGGCCTTCACCACGGCCCCGAGCCTCACCAACGACGCTTTGCCGTTTGTCATCGTCGAAAGTGGTGCCGTCGGCAGCGGAACCCGCTTCGCCACCTATGGCACGAACGGCATCGCTCAAGTCAGCACCAGCTCCAACGGCGCACTTAGCACGGGCGGCTTCGGTGCGACGAACAACACTCGCGTCACGGGTAACTTCACTGGCGGAGCGCTACAGACTGGTAATAGCACTTATACCGCGAATACCCTGCAAATCGAGACTTGGGACATTGCGGGCGGCACTCTTGGTGGCAGCAACACCATCAACGTCGGCACCGGCGCGATTCTGATCAACTCCACTTCTGGTTCACGAAGCTACGTCATGGGCCCCGGCTCGGGTGACTTCAGTAATCCCACGAATAACCGGGGCGTGACGATCGGCTTCGGCGGCCAGACCGCGACCATCACCCTGATCAGTTCGACGGATTACTACACTACGGGCGGCGGTCGCGAGTACATTCTCAATGCCACCTTCAACAACATCGGCAGCGGCGGGTTGGTCTTGTCTGGTGTGTCGGGGAACATCTTCCGCCTCAATAACACCAGCAACGCGTACAACAACCTGACGATCAACGGCCTGGCCGTCGGAGCTTTTGCCAACGACCCGGACAAGCCGTTCGCCGTCAACTTCAACAACAACCTGAACCTCGGCTCGGGCAGCAACGGCGTCACGCTCAACCAGGGGTTCCTGGTGTTGCGGAATCGTCGCCAAGACATCGCGGATACGGCAATCACCGTCACGGTGAATCGCTCGCTGAATCTCGCCGGGACCGATCGGCAGGGCTTGGGCGTGACGGCGGCCGGCAGCGTGCTGAACTGGGACGGCGTCATCTCGGGCACGGGTTCGTTCACCAAGATCGGCGCGGGCACGCTGGTGCTGTCGAACGCTAACACTTACGCCGGGTCGACCTTTATTGAAGCGGGCCGGCTCCGCCTGAGCGGCGGCAATGATCGGTTACCCGTCGGCACGGTGTTAACTTTGGGCCGCGCGACCAACTCCGGCGTGCTCGAACTCAACGGCTTCACCCAAGAACTGGCTGGCCTGACCACGTCGGGCACCGGCACCGGCAACCGGGTCGTCGGCGGCGCGACCACCCAATCGATCCTCACCGTCAACCTCGCCTCCGGCACGCAGACCTACGGCGGCATCCTCGGCGGCACCGGTACCAACGAGAACAACCTCGGCCTGGTCAAGAGCGGCGCGGGCACCCTCGTCCTGACCGCCGCCAACACCTACACCGGCAACACCACAATCCAGGCCGGCGAACTGCGGGCGGCCAACACCTCCGGCTCGGCGACCGGCACCGGCACCGTGACCGTGGCCGCCGGCACCCTCAGCGGCACCGGGAGCGTCGGCTCGGTCAACGTGCAGGCCAACGGCACCATCCGCGGCGACAGCGGTAGCGGCACCGGCACCCTGACCCTGACCGGCAACTCGACCCTGGCCGGCACCCTGGCCACGCAACTGACCGTCAGCGGCGGCTCGATCACGGCCAACAGTAAACTCGCCGTCGGTTCCAACGTCCTCAACCTGGTCAGCACCGGAGGGGCCTTCACGATCACGCTGCTCAACGACGCCGGGCTGACACTGAACAACCCGTACACCATCACGCTGGCGACGAGTTCGGCGGCCGACCGCTTCCACCGGAACGGCTCGCCGTGGGACTCGTCGA